>Ga0307954_1000001_pt1 | contig 279099 bp, 250 predicted proteins | sample OrgLakmetagen437_FD_201822 | JGI IMG/M metagenome (GOLD analysis project Ga0307954, IMG submission 201822) | Saline water microbial communities from Organic Lake, Antarctica - #437 | ecosystem: Environmental > Aquatic > Non-marine Saline and Alkaline > Saline | place: Antarctica: Organic Lake... | reverse complement strand
CCGACAACACCTTTGCCAGGCTGATGGCTCTGGCCCGGGCCTGCGGCGTGCCGGAACGCATCGAAGCCATGTTCCGGGGCGAGGCCATCAACCTGACCGAAAAACGCCCTGCCCTGCATGTGGCACTTGCCCTGCATGTGGCACTGAGGGACCCCGGTAACCGGCCCATCGTGGTCGACGGCCAAGACATTGTCCCGGATATCAGTCAAACAATGGAGCAAATGGCCGCCTTTGTGGACGACCTGATCCACCAGCGCCGCACAGGGTGCACCGGCGAAGCCTTCACCGATGTGGTCAGTATCGGTATTGGCGGCTCTTTCCTCGGGCCCAAGCTGGTATCCGAAGCGCTGAAACCTTATTGGCATGGCCAGTTGCAACCCCACTATGTGGCTAACATCGATGGCACTCACATTGCCGAAGTGCTCAAGCGCGTCAATCCGGAAACCACCCTATTCCTGATCCAGTCCAAATCGTTCAGAACCCAGGAAACCCTGGAAAACAGCAAAGTGGCGCGGAACTGGTTTTTGTCCCGGGTGGGCGGCGAAGCCGACATCGCCAAACATTTTGTGGCCGTCACCGCCAATACCCCCGAAGCGGTCGACTTCGGAATAAGCGAGGACAATATTTTCCCCATGTGGGACTGGGTAGGCGGTCGCTACTCGCTCTGGTCCGCCATCGGACTGCCTGTGGCGCTGACCGTTGGCATGGATAATTTCCGGGCTCTGCTGGCCGGCGCCCATGACATGGACAGCCATTTCCGGAGTACCCCGCTGGAGCAGAATCTGCCGGTTGTGATGGCCATGCTGGGCGTCTGGTACAACAATTTCTGGGGCGCGGAGACGCACGTCATACTGCCTTACGATCACTACCTGCGCAGCCTGCCGGCGCATCTTCAGCAACTGGATATGGAAAGCAACGGCAAGCGGGTGACCCAGCAGGGCCAGCCGCTGGACTATCACAGCGGCCCGGTGATCTGGGGCGGCGTTGGCGCCAACGGCCAGCACGCCTTCCACCAGCTATTGCACCAGGGCACGCGGCCGATCCCGGCGGATTTTATTATTCCGCTTAAAAGCCACAACGATGTCGCTGACCATCACGCCACCCTGTTTGCCAACTGCCTGAGCCAGTCCCGTGCGCTGATGTCCGGAAAAACCCTGCAGGAAGCGACGAAAGAACTGCAGGACGAAGGCCTGTCGGCCAAAGAGGTTGAGTCACTGGCCCCGCACAAGGTCATCCCGGGCAATAAACCCAGCAATACGCTGCTGATGGACAAAGCGACGCCGGAAGCCGTTGGCGCGTTGATTGCGCTGTATGAACATCGCACCTTTGTGCAGGGCATTATCTGGGACGTGGATTCGTTTGATCAGTGGGGGGTCGAGCTGGGCAAACAGCTGGGCAAAGGCATTCTGGACCGTCTGACCGGCGATTCAGACCAGAGCCCCGACGCCAGCGACAGCTCCACGGACCAGCTGATCCGACTGTTTCGGGCTCAGTGATCCGTGCAGGAGATCACCCGGCCCTGCCACACGAAGTCGATGGTCCAGAGCTTCTGGTCGCGATCGTAGCACTGCCATAGCTGTGCATAGGTCTGGCCGTTCACCGGATGACGATCCCGGGGCGCGACGTCCGCCATCGGCTTGAGCACAAACGCGTTTTTCAGGATTTCACCCCGGGGCAGCTCAACGCCATCAACCCGCCCGACTTGCTCATCGTAGGTCAGGATATCCAGGTCCAGCGTTCGGCCACTGAATTTCGGCACATCCCGACGACGACCGTTATCCGCTTCCAGCTGTTTGAAACGCGCCGAGAGCTCGCTCACGCTCAGTCCGGTGTCAACGCCAACCACAAGATTCAGAAACGGCTCACCGGCAAAGCCGACCGCTTCGCTTTCATAAACCGGCGACAGCAACAGGTCACCGAACCAGTGATGCAGGGCATCCAGGGCGGCCAGAACGTGCTTCTGGCGCTCGATGTTGCTGCCAATGCTGACGTAAACACGGGCCATCAACGCACTCCACGCTCAATCGACACACCCACGGAAATGGCAGACGGCACCGCACCGGGCTTGCGGATCACCAGCCGCAGCCAGCGCACACCGAATTCCTGCTGCAACAGGTCAGAGATGCCCTCTGCAGCGGTTTCCAGCAGCTGGGGCCGGATCTGCTGGAGGTGAGCGGAAATACGTTCGCTCACGGCGCCGTAATCCAGAGCATCCGCAACATCATCCGACCCGGCAGGCACCCGGTTATCCCAGGCCATTTCCAGATCAATCAGCAGGCGCTGGCTGACCTCTCGCTCCCAGTCATACACCCCGATAACGGTTTCAACGGCCAGGCTTTCGATCATCACGCTGTCTGTCACTGGCTGGCCTCCGGGGCTTCGACTCTCGGCTGATTGAATAACGTACAGGCACCGGATACTCTGAATTAGTGTCTGCTTCGCCCGTTTTCGGGCTGCAGTTTCTCACAATTGACCCTGATGCGTCTTTGCCACCATGACCCCTATCAGTGACCCGGTGCTGACAGTCTTCCTCTGCGCTCTGGCCTACCTGGCCGGGTCGGTGCTGTTTGCAATTCCGGTGTGTCGCGCGTGGCACCTCCCGGACCCCCGGGCCCAGGGCTCTGGCAACCCCGGCGCCACCAACGTCTACCGCACCGGAGGCTGGGCACCGGCGCTGACGACACTGGCTCTGGATGCGGCCAAGGGTGGCCTCCCGGTGTGGCTGGCCGGCGCTGCGGAACTGTCCATTCTCGCCCAGGCAATGATCGCTCTCTGCGCGGTAACCGGGCATATGATTCCGGTGTTTTACCGCTTCAAGGGGGGAAAAGGCGTCGCCACGGCGCTCGGGGCCGGTCTGGCACTGGCACCATTAACCACTTTGCTGCTCAGCGCAATCTGGGCGCTGGTGATGTGGCGATGGCGCATCTCCGCGCTGGCGTCCATTGTGGCCATTGTCAGCGGACCACTGCTCAGTGCGATGCTGGAACCGGAAACCCTGCCCCTGTTCGGCCTGCTGGCCCTGCTGATCGTGGTGCGCCACAGAAACAACCTGATTCGCATGGCCCAGGGCCGGGAACCCGGGTTCTAGTCCGGCGCATGATCTAGTCCACCAGTCCGTTCGAACGGACTTCAGCCACCGGCGGCAGGGTATTCATCGGCCAGCGCGGCACTGACACAATGCGGTCACCGTCCTGCTGACCCGCCAGCAAACGCTGGCAACCGGCATACGCAATCATGGCGCCGTTATCGGTACAGAATTCCGGCCGGGCGTAGAAAACCTTCGCCTGTTTCTTATTCGCCATTGCTTCAAGCCCGGCTCTGAGCCGTTTATTGGCGCTGACACCGCCAGCAATCACCAGTCGCTTGCTCTGAGTGTGATCCAGTGCCCGACGGCATTTGATCACCAGGGTATCGACGACCGCAGCTTCGAAGGCCAGGGCAATGTCGGCGCGGGTCTGATCGTTCAATTCTCCCGCCTTTTCGGCGGCGGTCACGGTATTCAGCGTGAAGGTTTTTAATCCGCTGAAACTGAAATCCAGGCCCGGGCGATCGGTCATGGGGCGAGGGAACCGATAACGACCAGGCGCCCCTTTCTCTGCCAGCGCAGCCACCCTCGGCCCGCCGGGGTAGTCCAGGCCCAACATTTTCGCGGTTTTGTCGAAGGCTTCACCGGCGGCATCATCCACGGACTCCCCCAGCATTTCATACTCGCCAATGCCTTTTACCAGCACCAGCTGCGTGTGTCCGCCGGACACCAGCAGCGCCACAAATGTAAAGGCCGGGGGCTCGGGTTCCAGCATGGGCGCCAGAAGATGGCCTTCCATGTGGTGTACGCCCAGCACCGGCACACCCAGCGCAAAAGCCAGCGAATGCGCCACCGCGCCACCCACCATCAGCGCGCCGATCAGGCCAGGGCCCGCGGTATAAGCTATGCCTTCAATCTGGCTCCGAGTTTTCCCGGCATCCGCCAGAACCTGGTCGCACAAAGGCAGCAGCTTGCGGACATGATCCCGGGAAGCCAGCTCCGGCACCACGCCGCCGTAATCCGCATGCATGTCGATCTGACTGAACAGTGCGTGGGACAACAAACCCTGACTGCTGTCATAAAGGGCGACACCGGTTTCATCACAGGACGTTTCAATACCAAGAATGAGCATAGTAAGACCAACACACTGGAAGCGAAAAAAATTGGTTCGGTATTTTAGCAGAAAGCTGAAACCGCCCGGCAGTTTCATCGAACAAACATTGACCTTGGCCATCTGCAAACGCTATCATTGCCGCCCTCAAATGAGCACTGGTCATGTTTTAGCCAACTGACCCGTCAAAACCGAAACCGAATCAATCAGGTAGGTGATTTTCGAATGCCAGCTGTCAAAGTGAAAGAGAATGAGCCGTTTGACGTAGCCCTTCGTCGCTTCAAGCGCTCTTGCGAAAAAGCAGGCGTACTGTCAGAAGTGCGTCGTCGCGAGCACTACGAGAAGCCCACGGCTGTGCGTAAGCGCAAGGCCGCCGCTGCCGTCAAGCGTCATCTCAAGAAGCTTCAGCGTGAACAGCGCAAGTTCGAGCGTCTGTACTAAGTTATACCGGACGCTGCTCTGCAAGTAACCGCCATTACCGGCGTTGCCGTGTAAAGGGCAACTCAAATGCCGCCGAGGCCTGGCTTCGGCGGCATTTTTGGCTGTACTCGCAGGACCGGCCTTCTCAAGGCCCCGGAGGCATCATGAGTGGACTGATCCCGCAACGCTTTGTTGAAGACCTGCTGCAACGGATTGACCTGGCCGAGCTGATCGGCTCCCGAATCACTCTGAAGAAGGCCGGTGGCAATTACAAAGCCCACTGCCCCTTCCATGACGAGAAGACGCCGTCGTTTAACGTCAGGCCAGACAAAGGCTTTTACCACTGCTTCGGTTGCGGTGCCCACGGAGATGCCATCAGCTTCGTTCGGGAGTTTGACGGCCTCGGCTTCACCGAGGCGGTCGAGGAACTGGCAAGGCGCGCAGGGCTGGAAGTGCCCTACGACGAAAATGCCAAGCAGGAAATGCAGCAGGCGAAGACCCTGACCGACGCCCTGGATTATGCCAGCCATTTCTATCAGGGCGCACTGCGGGGCCAGCAGGGTGAGTTTGCCAGGGATTACCTGAACCAGCGGGGGCTGGATCAGGACATCATCGAACAGTACAAACTGGGATTTGCGCCGGGGACCGGCACGGCACTTCACGACAGTGCCAGCAAGGACTTGCAGGGCCCGCTGATTGAAACCGGCACGGTGTCCGATCGTTACGGGCGTCCACGGGATCTGTTCCGCAACCGGGTGATGTTCCCCATCCGCAATAGCCGTGGCCGCACCATTGCCTTTGGCGGGCGGACGCTCGGGGACGACAAGGCGAAGTACATCAACTCTCCGGAGTCGGATGTTTTTCACAAAAGCCGGGAAATCTACGGTCTTTACGAAGCCAAGCAGGCCTTGAAGCAGGTGGATCGGCTGCTGGTGGTTGAAGGCTACATGGACGTGATTGCCCTGGCGCAGAACGGCATTCATTTTGCGGTTGCCACCCTGGGCACGGCAACCAATCAGGATAGCCTGTCGGCACTGCTGAAGCAGGCACGACACATCATATTCTGCTTCGACGGCGATCAGGCGGGATTCCGTGCCGCCGATCGCGCCATGGACAACGCCCTGGAACTGCTGGGCGACGGCATGCATCTTCAGTTTCTGATGCTCCCGGATGGGGAAGACCCGGACACCCTGATCCGCCAGGAAGGGCCAGAGGCGTTCAGGGCCCGCATCGACGGTGCTAAACCGCTGTCCCGGTACCTGTTCGACCGGCAAAGCGAGGGCCTCGATCTGACGTTGCCGGAAGACCGGGGCGAACTGAAAGCACGGGCCGAGCCGCTGCTGAAAAAAATGCCCCGCAGCACGCTGCGGGACGCCATGTGGCACGAAATGCTGCGGCTGTGCCGCAATCAGAACTCCCGGCAGAACCGCCGACAGTGGGGTGATAAACGAAGCGAGCAGCGCACCCAGGAAGAGCGCATCGACGTCAGGCTGAGCAAGGACATACAGCTCTGTCTGGCTCTGCTGGAAGCGCCGGACATGGCAAAAGAAGTTGACGAACTGAGCAGGAGTAGCCGCGAATTCAAGCAGGCCGGCCAGTTCGCCGGATGGATTCTGGAACAGAATGTGAGAGACCGGAAATCGCTGGTCGGCCAGTTAGCCACTGACTCAGCTGCCAGGACCCGCTTTTATGGCCTTTTTGACGGCATTGAGCATGTGCCCGCCAGAGAACAGACACTGGCGGGCGCCCGTGAATTGCTCAACCCGAACCAGGAAGTGGCGCGCCGGCAGCGGCTGGCGGCATTGCTCTCAAAAAAACGCAACCTGTCGGACCTTACCGATGAAGAGCGACGGGAGCTGAAGGCTCTCAGCGGCCAGAACGACTGAATCGGGCGACTGGCCGCAACGCGTTATTTGAACCGGACGCGGTAGAGGTAAATCCCTATCGCACTTGAAACTTACAAGTTGATCACCATCTATCCAGAGGTCGTTTAAACGCGCCTTGGTGGCAGAGCAACTGGGCGACGGCTATAATAGCTGTTTAACTTTTTTCCTTTTTATAAGCGAGTTCACAGAGTGTCTATGTCAGGCAATTCGCAAAAGTCCCGTCTTAAAGACCTCATTGCACGAGGCAAGGAACAAGGTTACCTGACTTACGCTGAGGTAAACGACCACCTCCCGGAAGACATTGCAGACCCGGACCAGGTTGAAGACATCATTCGCATGATCAACGACATGGGGATCCAGGTTTCAGAGGTAGCACCAGACGCCGACACACTGCTGATGACCGACGGTGATTCCACAGCGGACGAAGCCGCTGCAGCAGAAGCCGCCGCAGCTCTTGCCGCCGTAGAATCCGACGCTGGCCGTACCACCGACCCAGTGCGCATGTACATGCGGGAAATGGGCACGGTCGAGCTGCTGACCCGGGAAGGCGAAATCGTCATCGCCAAGCGCATAGAAGAAGGCATCCGCGACGTTATGGCGGCGGTTGCACACTTCCCCGGCATCACCGGCACCGTTATCCAGGCCTACGACCGGATTGTCGAAAACGAAGGCCGCATCAGCGATATAGTGACCGGTTTTCTCGATCCGGACGGCGCCGAGCCCTTCATGGAGGAAGACACCTCGACGGATACCTCCAGCAACTCCAGCGATTCGTCCGATGACGACGATGACGACAGCGAGGAAGCAACCGAGAGCGGTCCCGATCCCGAGGAAACCCGCCTGCGCTTCGAGCTGCTGAAAGAAAAGCTCGCCAATTCCGAACAGGCGCTGGAAAAATACGGCCGCGGCCACAAGAAAACCCAGGAAGCACTCAACGAGCTCGGCCAGGTATTCGCCCCGTTCAAACTGGGCAACAAAGCCTTTGACGAACTGGTAAAAGTGGTTCGTTCAACCAACGACCTGATCCGCGAGAACGAGCGCGCCATCATGAAAATCTGCGTGCGTGAGTGCAAGATGCCGCGCAAGGATTTCATCAAGGCCTTCCCCGGTAACGAAGTCAATCTGGACTGGGCAGAAAAGCTTTCCAAGAGCAAGAAAGCCTATGCTCCGCTGATTGGTGAGCGTCTGGACGAAGTGGTGCGATTGCAGAAACGCATTCAGAATATCCAGACCGAGGTGGATCTGGACGTCGTGGACATCAAGGAGATCAATCGTCGCGTGTCTATCGGCGAAGCCAAGGCCCGCCGCGCCAAGAAAGAAATGGTGGAAGCGAACCTGCGTCTGGTTATTTCCATCGCTAAGAAGTACACCAATCGCGGCCTGCAGTTCCTGGACCTGATTCAGGAAGGCAACATCGGCCTGATGAAAGCCGTCGACAAGTTCGAGTACCGCCGTGGTTACAAATTCTCGACCTACGCCACCTGGTGGATTCGTCAGGCCATCACCCGCTCCATTGCGGATCAGGCCCGCACCATCCGTATTCCGGTGCACATGATCGAAACCATCAACAAGCTCAACCGCATTTCCCGCCAGATGCTCCAAGAAATGGGCCGCGAGCCCACGCCGGAAGAACTGGGCGAACGCATGGAAATGCCGGAAGACAAGATCCGCAAGGTGCTGAAGATCGCCAAAGAGCCGATCTCCATGGAAACGCCCATTGGCGACGATGAAGACAGCCACCTGGGTGATTTCATCGAGGACATTCAGGCGCTATCCCCGGTCGACTCGGCCACTGCCGAAGGCCTGCGCGAAGCGACTCGCTCCGTGCTATCCGGCCTGACCGCAAGGGAATCCAAGGTCCTGCGCATGCGTTTCGGCATTGAAATGAACACCGACCATACGCTGGAAGAAGTGGGCAAACAGTTCGACGTGACCCGCGAACGCATCCGCCAGATCGAAGCCAAGGCGCTACGCAAACTGCGCCACCCTTCCCGCTCCGACCACCTGCGCGGCTTCATCGACGACCAGGGCAACGGATAAAACACGGCAACAGTAGCGGGCGCCCTGCGTCGCCGTTATAATGGCGCCCGCTTCGTTTCCAGTCTTCCGGAAACGGCACTCCGAAAACGGGCCTATAGCTCAGTTGGTTAGAGCAGGGGACTCATAATCCCTTGGTCGGTGGTTCGAGTCCACCTGGGCCCACCATGTCTGAACAATCCGATTACAAACCTGCCTATCTGCTGCCTTTGAACTTCATAGCCACTATTCCGTTGTGCGCTGCGAACGCGATCTGCATCTGATCCGTCTGGAGGACGAAGTAACCGGCGCCGGAATAGTCTCCATCACGGCGTTCCAGGCTGCAACCGGACAGTGTGTAGTCGATATCGAAAACGTTGATCGAAGCGTTGGGTACCGAAAGGGTCCCGTTAAGAGTGCAGCCGATCTCCGGATATTGGGCAAACAAAGATCCATCCGCGCCCACGTCCAGGGCGACCGTGGATTCGCCCCTGACATAGGTGCCCGAGGCCCGGCTCAATGAAATGCCCAGATCACTGAGCAACCCTAGTCGCCGCATGTTCGCTGTTGATTTAACGTCGCCCAGTGCGTCAGCTGTGCGGAAGTTGGCTGAGCTCTGCGAGTTGACCGTACCGTTTATTGCGCCCTCCTGCCCGCCTTTGTTTTCAATAAAGCCTTCAGTATTCTGCTGCTCACTGCTCTCCAACTGCCGATAGTCGATGCTCCTACCGTTCAAACGACTGCCATCGAGTGCAAACCTTCCGAAAGAGAGTGCGGAATCTCCTCCGAAGACGGTGACAAATCGCCTTGTCGGGCTGTAGTAGGTGACCGGCGACTGGTCAGGGTCGCCGTTAGCATAGGTGACTTCCGTTTCAAAAAGACCACCTTTCAGTGTGCCACCACCTGAGCTACCAGACGAGCTTGAGGTGCCGGAATCGCCTCCCCCACCGCCACAAGCACTCAATGTGAACATAGCCGATAGCATTGTTGCTGGAAGACTGTAACCTTTCATCGTTTTAAGCACATCACACCTCCTTGTAAAGCACCGTTGAGAAATTCGTATTCACTGCTGCAGGCCCGCTAGCTAGAGGGCACAGCAAGGCATTTCAGGGTCAATTAGAACGGCGTCGTAGCATGAAACCTCCTCCATAAGGTGCGGGCGCTTCTGAGGGAATCTATAGCGCCCCTTTAGTACTTGAGCCTGCCCAGCCGGCAGGTAAGTGAGCGTTTTTTACAGTCCGCCGGATCTTTGTCGAGCGTCTGTGTTCATGTAGCTTGGAGGGGTAGACGAGAGCGGTCTGTGCGTTAGCAAACAAAGGGCGACATTTGCATGAGACCTGATGAGCTCTATGGCGTCGGTATTGCGTTTCGGTCTGTTTTTAGGGCGATCGTTTTCATTAAAAACTGGCGAAACCAGCCACTCCCTTCCAGACTGTATTCACAACCACTTCGAGGGCACGTTATGGCTTTCTCCCAAGAGCATCTCGCTGAACTGAACCTGCTGTCCCTGTTCAACCTTTCATCCATTAATGAAGGGATCAAGGTACACAGCCACTCCGCCTCAAACGATGCCATTGCAGCCGCCGAGAGGCTGTATTCCAAAGGGCTGATTACCCAGAAAGATGGCGGCTATCTCACCAGCCTGGGCAGTGAAACCGCCGAACATGCGCAACGACTGCTGTCGGTGTTATCCAACAATGAGAGTTCAACAGCCTGAATCCATCCAGCAGCCACGGCTGGCTTGATGTGTTGATTCGAATCATTATGCCAGCTACCAACAGACCGGTTTTTCCCATCCTCCGGGTTTCCTGATAATCTCATTTCAACTCAAACCCCATAACCTTTGTTGAAACCCCGGAGAGCAAGCCCATGGACAACGGCACCCATTACCGCACCTGCCATTTATGCGAAGCCATGTGCGGCGTTGCCATCGAGATGCAGGATGGGCGTATCCGGTCTATCAAGGGCGATGCCGACGACCCGCTCAGCCAGGGCTACATCTGCCCCAAGGCCATGGCGCTGCAGGACCTGCACGAAGACCCGGAACGGCTACGCAAACCGGTCAGGAAAACCGCCAACGGCTGGCAGGAAATGGAGTGGAACGAGGCCTTTGACCTGGTCGCTGAACGACTTCACAGGGTACGCAGCGAGCATGGCCGCAACAGCATTGGCGTCTATCTGGGCAACCCCAATGTCCATAACCACGGCGCGTTAATCGCCGGCATGCCCTTCCTGCAGGCGCTGGGCACCCGGAACCGGTTCTCGGCCACCTCCAATGACCAGTTACCCCATATGCTGGCGAGCCTGGAAATGTTCGGGCATCAGGTGCTGTTCCCGATTCCCGACATCGATCGTACCGACCTGTTCATGTGTATTGGCGCCAACCCCATGGCGTCCAACGGCAGCCTGATGTCCGTGCCGGATTTCCGCGGGCGTATCAAGGGCCTGAAAGCCCGGGGCGGCAGGCTGGTGGTCATCGATCCCCGTCGCACCGAAACCGCGAAACTTGCAGACGAATTTCACTTTGTTCGCCCCGGCAGCGACGCCCTGCTGCTGATGGCGATGGTGCATACCCTGTTTGACGAGGATCTTGTCGATCTGGGTCACGCGGCAAACTGGACCAAAGACGTCGACCTTATCCGGCTGGCATCCCTCGGTTTCAGACCAGAGGCCGTCAGCGGGCATACGGGGCTGTCTGCCGAAGATATCCGCGGGCTGGCGCGACAACTTGCCAATACCCGTAAAGCCGCGCTTTACAGCCGTATGGGCACCAGCACTCAGACCTTCGGCGGCATCGCAACCTGGCTGACCTACGTGCTGAACATTCTGACCGGAAAGCTGGACGCCACCGGCGGCGTGATGTTCACCCAGCCTGCCATCGATACGGTCGCACTGGGGGCCATGGCCGGACAGCAGGGGCATATTGGCCGTCGGCTCAGCCGGGTCAGAAAGCGGCCTGAATTCGGTGGTGAATTTCCGGCCAGCACCATGGCGGACGAGATGCTCACCCCGGGGGAGGAACAGATTCGCGCTTTTGTGACCCTCGCCGGTAACCCGGTGCTATCCAGCCCCAACGGTGGCCGGCTGGATGAAGCCTTCAGTCAGCTCGATTTCATGGTGTCGGTGGACTTCTTCCTTAATGAAACCACCCGCCACGCAGATATTATCCTGCCGCCCACGGGCGGGCTGGAGCGCAGCCATTACGACCTGATTTTCAACCTGTTTGCCGTGCGCAATACGGCCAAATACAGCCCGGCGCTGTTTGATGCCGGCGAAGACAGCCGTCACGACTGGCAGATTCTGCTGGAACTGGCCCATCGCCTCGAGAAATTCCGCGCCGGAGGCCGACTGCCTTTGCGCGCAGAAGCAGGCTGGCGCGCGTTCAAACAGATTGGCCCCGACCCTCTTGTTGACCTGATGCTGCGCTGTGGCCCCTATGGCGCAGACATAGGGCCGGCCCGCGGCATTGTTCAGCCTGCCATCGATCTGGTACTGGATATTCTGCCCGGGAATCACCCCATACGGGGCCTGGCAAAACTCAGCCCGCTGAACCGGCACTGGCAGGATCTGCCCAAAGGGCTGTCGCTGCGGACACTGACCCGCCTGCCCAACGGCGTGGACCTGGGGCCATTACGCCCCTGCATGCCGGACCGACTGTTTACCGCCGACCACAAGGTCAACCTGGCCCCCAGGCGTTATCTCGCGGATCTTGACCGTCTCAACAAGGCTCTGCAGCGACCCACTCCGGAGGACGAGCTGTTACTGATCGGCCGCCGTCACCTGCGGAGCAACAATTCATGGATGCACAACAGCCGGCGGCTGGTCAAAGGCAAGGACCGTTGCACTCTGGTCATCAGCCCCAAAGACGCCGCTCGGGCGGGACTGCAGGCCGGAGACTCGGCCGAGGTAAGCACAGCAACGGGCCGAATTGTGCTGCCCGTGGACATTACTGACGACATCATGCCGGGTGTCGTATCAGTGCCCCATGGCTGGGGCCATGACCGCCCCGGGACGGGCCAGTCTGTTGCTGCCGGAAACCCCGGTGCCAGCATCAACGACATCATCAGCGACCAGGAAATTGATCCGCTGGCAGGAACATCCGTACTCAATGGACAAACAGTCAAGGTAAAGGTATGGCGTTCAGACAGGCAGCGTAAACGCGCCTGACGTCCAGATTCGACGCGCAACCTACGGAGAAATATTATGCCCCAGTGGCTACAGTGGACCCTGATAATTGGTGGCGTGACCGTCATTGCATTGTTGGGCGTCTTTATTATGCGTCAGGTAAACACTTTGAGAGCGGATAAGCGCCGCCAGGAAAAAACCCGGGCCTTTCAGGAAAAACGGCAAGCCAGCATGATTGAGAGCCTTCAGGTGCTTGCCATGGCGGTTGAAGCGAATCAGATGGAATACTCTGAGGCCTGCCTCCGGATCAAAGGTCTGTTGGATCACGTGAGGCCAGAGTTATTGCAGCAGCCGCCTTTTGAGGTATTCCAGGAGGTTCACGATCTGATTCAGCACATGCCGACTCATCAGGCCCGGCAGGACACCGACACCCGGTTTCTGGAAAAGATGGACAGAGAGCGGCTGGCGGTTGAGGAGTCCCACGCAGACCGCATTCTGGAAGCCGCTGTAGCCCTGAAAAACCAGTCTTTCCAGTAGCCGGGACCGGCGGAACTCATTGCGGATTCATCATACCCGCCATGGCCATCACAACGTCTTTGTTATCAACCAGCTGGTCGAACTGATCCGCGACCTTCTCACGGTCGAGCCCGAGAGACTCGTACAGCCCGGACGGCACCTCCTGGCCTGCGCCCAGAGCCACACCCCGTTCGATTAACAGCTGACGCCCCAGCCACAGCAGCTTGGCGTAAACGGCATTGAGCCTGTCATAGCCCGGGTTCTTCTGGTAGCGGATTGCCAGATTGACTTCGTCCGGCATACCCCAGTTCTGCATAAGCTGAGATGCAATCTGCTCACGGCTCACGCCCAGCAGAAAATGCTCGACTACCGAAGAGTCCATCTGCGGGTTCACTTCCAGCGTCCGGCAGACCAGCTTGAAGTGGGGCGGAAACACCTGCGCCAGCACCAGGTAACCGAAGTTGTGCAACAGGCCCGCCAGATAGGCCAGGCCGAAAATCGGCCGCTGTCCCCGGGGCATCATGCTGGACAGTATGCCCGCAGACTGGGCCTGCCAGATGGCCTGCTGCCAGTAATCCACATAGCCTTCCGGATGGTCCTGGGGCGTTTTGAGGGCGCGTCCCAGCGACAGACCCATGGCCAGATTCATCACCAGATCAAAACCCAGAACCCGGGACACCGCATCGTGAACCGACTTGACCTGACCTGCAGCCGCGTAGAATGAAGAGGATGCCCAACTGACAACCTGCGCCGCCAGGCTGGGGTCGCTCTCCACCACATCAACAAGATCTCCCATTACCGCATTGGGGTTCACCCGCAGATGAATGATTCGCTGCGCCGTTTCCGGCAGCGGAGGCAGCTCCAGCGTATCCTCCAGACGCTGCTGGATACGCAGGCTGGTGAATTTGCGGATGGCTGAGTGCAACTGGGCCTGGTCTTCTTCCGGGCTGTCCAGATTGACGGAGATGGAATCAGAGCTCACCGAAAACGAGCATCGCTGCGCTTGCTGGATAACTGACTGAAAATCCTCCCCGGGCATCACCATGCACAGATTCTGGTCGCTTAGCGCGATTGCCACCGAAGACATTGTGTCGACACGCTCATCGACAACAGTCTGCCAACCGGTCAACGACGGCAGCGGCGGCATGTCTCTGAGTCCGGCCCGCTGCGTGGCCTTCGCCTGTTCACGCTTGTTCATGACGCGCAGGTCACGGTGCAGGCTCTTGTTCAGTGAGTTGATATCCAGCAGGTCCCCTTGTCTGCAAATCGCCTGCAGATTGCCCTGATCGTCGCTGAGAAGTACCATTCGCAACAGCTGTTCGCCGGCGGCCTGGCCCAAGTCCCGGAGCGATACGCCCGATGCAGACTCACCCAGCGCCTGCCTTACTGCGACAGGTAATTCCATAATTTTCTCCCTTGGTCTCTCAACTGTGCCGGTGCCGGCAATTCTGTTCGCATTCAGTATAGGGCAGAAAACCCACGGCAGCGTTACACATCGCCGTAACGGGTCCGCTCCCCCAGCCAGCGCTGTATCAGACCATCCACCCGCTCCGGCTGCGCCAGCAACTCCGGAGCCATGGCCCGGACCGGCTCAATCCAGCCTTTATCACGTTCGAAGTCCGCCAGACGGAACTGCATCATGCCAGTCTGTCGCGTGCCCAGCACTTCCCCCGGGCCCCGTATTTCCAGATCTTTTTCGGCAATCACAAACCCATCCTGGCTGTCCCTGAGAGCCTGCAGACGGGCCTTTCCATTCTGGGACAGGGGCGGGTGATACATCAGCACGCAGAAGCTTGCTTCCTCGCCACGGCCAACACGGCCTCGTAACTGGTGCAACTGGGCCAGACCAAGACGCTCCGGATTTTCAATAATAATCAGCGATGCGTTGGGAACGTCCACCCCCACCTCAATAACCGTTGTGGCCACCAGCAGGTCCAGTTCACCCTGCTTGAACCGGTCCATCATCTGCGCTTTCTCGGCGGCTTTAAGCCGACCGTGTACCAGCCCCACTTTGAGGTCCGGCAGCCGCTCGGCCAGCTCTTGCGCCGTTGCTTCCGCGGCCTGGCACTGCAAAGCTTCAGATTCTTCGATCAGAGTGCATACCCAGTATGCCTGACGACCGGCCCGACAGGCGTTCCGTACCCGGTCGGTGACATCATCGCGGCGGCTGTCGGGAATGGCAATGGTCTCGATCGCTTTCCGTCCCGGCGGCAACTCGTCAATCACCGACGTATCCAGGTCCGCGTACGCGCTCATCGCCAGTGTGCGGGGAATCGGGGTGGCGGTCATGATCAACTGGTGGGGTGCCAGGGTGCCACCGACGCCTTTTTCGCGAAGCGCGAGCCGCTGATGAACCCCGAAGCGATGTTGCTCGTCCACGATGACCAGCGCCAGCCGACTGAACACAACGTCACTCTGGAACAGCGCGTGGGTGCCAATAACAACCGAGGCCTCACCCTCGCCCACGGCCTTCAGTGCGGCCTCACGGAGCTTTCCCTTGACCTTTCCGGACAGCCAGGCGAGCTGGATATCCAGGGGTTCAAACCAGGCTTTGAAGTTCTGGTAATGCTGCTCTGCCAGAATTTCTGTTGGCGCCATCAACGCAACCTGGGCACCGGCAGCAATCGTCTGGAGGGCCGCCAGTGCCGCCACCACGGTCTTCCCCGAACCCACGTCGCCCTGCACCAGGCGCAACATGGGGACCGGCTGGCTGAGATCCTGCCGGATTTCCGTCATCACCTGTCGCTGGGCACCCGTCAAGCGGAATGGCAGCGCGTCCAGAAAACGCTCGGACAGGTCCCCCGTCGGCAATAACGGCAGCGCTTGCCGTGCCTGAATCTGCTGGCGAACTTTTAACAGGCTGAGCTGGTGTGCCAATAGTTCTTCCATCACCAGCCGCTGTTGTGCCGGGTGGCGGCCCTCCATCAACAGGTGCACCGGGGCGCTGGCCGGAGGCGAATGAACCAGTTCCACGGCCTCGGAAATGCCCGGCAGCTGGTACTGTTCCATAATGTGGGCCGGCAGCCAGTCGTAAATCGGGTAACGGCGCAGGTAAGTCAGCGCCTGCTGGCACAGCGCCCGCACCCGGGGCTGCTGAATACCCTCGGTCAGCGGATACACCGGCGTCAGGGTGGCCTCGCCGTCGGTCGGCATGGGCGGCGGGTTAATCTGATACTCCGGGTGATAGAACTCGTAACCGGCGCGGCCGGGGCGAACTTCCCCAAAGCAGCGAACCCGGGTGCCTTCAGACAGCTGGTTTTTCTGGGCGGCGTTAAAGTGAAAAAACCGCATCACCAGAAAGCCGCTGCTGTCTTTCAGGGTAACCTGCAGGCTGCGCCGGCGGCCCACCACCAGGTCTGCCTTCATAACCTCACCTTCCACTACGCCAACGTCTCCGATGCGCAGTTGCCCCATCCCGATTACCCGGGTGCGATCTTCATAACGGTGGGGCAAATGAAACAGCAGATCCTGCAGGGAGTGGATGCCCAGCTTCCCAAGGGTTTCGGCCAGCGCCTTACCAACCCCCTTCAGCACAGTGACTTCGATGTCGTCCAGTGAGGTCATGCCTCTGCTCAGGAGGCCGCAACAGCGGTTTTTTCGAGATTTTTCTTGTCCATCACCCGACACTGGCTGGCCGCGAGAGACAGCACATCAATGGCTTTGGGCCGCGGAAAGGTCACCCGCCAGGCCAGCGCAACGGTGCGATGGGGCACAGGCGCCGCGAAAGGCCGGACCGCCAGCAGGTGCTCGTCGTATTGCATGGCCGTTGCCGCCGACAGTGGCAAAACGGTGATACCCAGGCCAGAAGCCACCATGTGGCGAATGGTCTCCAGCGAGCTGCCTTCGGTCACCAGCGAGGGCGCTCTGGCCGCAGTGGGGCGGCTGACGGCGTCTACCAGCGGCGGGCAGGATTCCAGTACCTGGTCCCGGAAACAGTGCCCCGGTCCGAGCAACAACAGCTGTTCCTGAGCAAGCTGCTCCGCCGTCAGGCTTTCATGACCGGTCAGATGATGGCCGCCGGGCAGAAGCACCACAAAGGGTTCATCGTAAAGTGGCAGCGTCACCACTTCCGGCTCCTCAAAAGGCAGGGCTATGATAATGGCGTCAAGCTCTGACTGGCGCAGCTTCTGACGCAGGTTGGCAGTGTAGTTCTCCTCGATATACAGGGGCATATCGGGAGCACCACGGCGAAGCTCCGGCAGCAGATGGGGAAACAGATAGGGCCCGATGGTGTAAATCGCGCCCACTTTCAGGGGGGCGTTGAGCTGATTCTTGCCATCCTGCGCCATATCCTTGATCAGGCCCACCTGGTCCAGAACCCGCTGCGACTGTTCAATAATCCGTTTGCCGGTTTCAGTGACCCGAATGCTGTTTTTACTGCGTTCAAACAGCGGAATACCCAGCTCTTCTTCAAGTTTTTTTACCGCGACGCTCAGGGTAGGCTGACTGACGTGGCAGCGCTCTGCAGCGCGGCCAAAATGCCTTTCACGGGCCAGGGTAACAACGTATCGTAACTCGGTAAGAGTCATGGTGGGCTCCGGTAATTTATTATCCAAAGCATAAGGATTGAGTTTGCCTATGGCAATCACCACAGACAAAGAATTACCCCGTATCCTGGTCGCCGGCTGCGGCAATCTTGGCGGCGCCATAGCGGCCAGCCTTGCGGAAGATTGCACGGTCTTCGGCCTGCGCCGCAATGCCGATCGGGTCCCTGAGGGCGTTCACCCCGTGCGTGCCGACCTGCTTGATGGCGATCAGCTTGCCACTGCCCTGCCAGACCGGCTGGACATTATCGTCTACTGCCTGACGCCTTCCCGATACGACGAGACCGGCTACCAGAACGCGTTTGTGGATGGCCTGAATAACCTGATCAGGGCGGTTGAAGGGTCGGGGGTCACACGACTGTTTTTTATCAGCAGCAGCAGTGTTTACGCCCAGGACGACGACAGCTGGGTGGACGAGACCAGCCCAACCAGACCCGCCCGGTTCAGCGGCGAGATCATCCTTAACGGCGAGGAAGTGGCCAAGGCCGGCCCCTTCCCGGCGACGGTGGTCCGGTTCAGCGGCATCTATGGCCCGTCCCGAAAGCGCTTTCTGCAGGCTGTTGTGAGCGGTGAGATGGACCCGGCGTCTCCCGCACCCTTCAGCAACCGTATCCACGAAGCAGACGCCGCCGCCGTTGTCTGCCATTTGACGCGGCGTGCGCTGGCAGGCGAGCCACTGGAGCCATGCTACCTTGCCAGCGATTGCGAACCGGCCCGACTGGACGCAGTGGTTGCCTGGGTTCGTGATCAGTTGCCCTGCAAACCGCCGGAGACAGACGCACGCAAGGGTGGCCGAGCCGGTAGCAAGCGCTGTAGCAACCAGCGCCTGCTGGACAGCGGGTTCCGTTTTCGCTATCCGGATTATCGGGCGGGCTACGGCGAGATGATCGAACAATACAAACAGCAGACCTAAAAAAAGCGGCCAAAAGGCCGCTTCTTGTCGAACGATGCGTGATCTGACGTTAACTCAGCACCATCACCGCTTCCATTTCCACCGGCACGCCTTTCGGCAGGGCAGCGACGCCCACGGCAGCGCGCGCCGGGTAGGGCTCCTGAAAGTAGGTCGCCATGATCTCATTCACCGTGGCGAAGTTGCTCAGGTCGGTCATGTAGATATTCAGCTTCACGATGTCCTTGAGTTCGCCACCGCTGGCTTCGCACACGGCTTTCAGGTTTTCAAATACCTGGCGGGTTTTGGCGGCGAAATCCCCCGCAACAACTTCCATGGTTTGCGGAACCAACGGAATCTGACCTGACAGATAAACCGTATCCCCGGCTTTCACTGCCTGTGAATAGGTTCCGATTGCCTGGGGCGCTTTTTCAGTCTGAATTACAGATTTGTTGGTCATGAACGGTCTGTTCCCTCTCGCAAAACGCTAATCGTCACCCTCTGGCACCCGGCCTGTCAACAACCGAAAACAGCTGACACGAACGGGCGGTTACAGGCCCGTCAATGACGCACTCGGTTGATATGGGTAACCGCCTTGATATTGCGGATACGCCGCATCACCCGTGCCAGATGGCGACGCCCATGAACGTGAACCACCAGGCTGACGACGCCGAGCCTGGCGTTCTGCTCCTCTACGTTAATACGCTCAATGTTGCCATCGGCCATGGCCACGGCGTTGGCAAGCTCCGCAATAACGCCACGCTGACGCTCAAGCTCTACCCTCAGCGCCACCGAGAACTCGTCGGCAATGTCTTTTGCCCATTTGAGCTGGGTCAGATTGGCGCGGGACTCATTGTCTTCCGGTAACCGCGAACAGGTGTCCGAGTGGATGACCAGACCTTTACCGGAATCCATGGTGCCTACCACCGGGTCACCCGGAATCGGCTTGCAGCAATTGGCAAAACGCACCAGCAGGCCTTCCGTGCCACGGATGGTGACGGACCCGTGTTCTTTCACCGATGCGCTATCCGGAGATCCTTCTCCTTTTACCTCGTCCTCCGCGCCGCTGACCAGCTGCCGTGCCACGAGGTAGGCCATCCGGTTGCCCAGGCCAATATCGCAGATCAGATCATCAAAACTTGCCACCTGATTGTGCTTGACCACCGTCGCAATCTGGCCTTCACCAATATCCGAGAGTTTTGCACCAAAGCCTTTAAGAGACTTCTTGAGCAGGGTACGGCCAAGGTCCAGGGATTCTGCCCTGCGCTGGTTCTTGAGCACATGGCGAATACTGCTGCGGGCCTTGCCAGTGGTGACAAAGCTGAGCCAGGCCGGGTTGGGTCTGGCGCCGGGCGCGGTAATAACCTCTACCGTCTGGCCGCTTTGCAGCGTCTGGCTCAGTGAGCCGAGGTTGCGGTTAATCCGGCAGGCGACGCAGGCATTACCAATGTCAGTATGGATCGCGTAAGCGAAATCGACCGGCGTTGCACCCCGCGGCAACTCCATAATCCGGCCTTTCGGGGTAAATACATAGATTTCATCGGGGAAGAGGTCCACTTTGACGTGCTCGATGAATTCGAGCGAATCATCTGCCCGTTCCCGCATTTCCATCAGACCCTGCACCCATTGATCCACGCGGGTCTGGTTCGCTGAGGTCAGATTCGACGGTTCGTTCTTGTACATCCAGTGGGCGGCAATGCCGTTGTTGGCAACGTGCTCCATTTCCTCGGTACGGATCTGGATTTCAATATTCACGTGCAGGCCGAATAGCGTTGTATGCAACGACTGGTAGCCGTTGGCCTTGGGCATGGCGATGTAGTCTTTGAAGCGGCCGGGCAGCGGTTTGTAGAGGCTGTGGACGGCACCCATAATGCGGTAGCAGTCGTCTTCCGTGTCGGTAATGATGCGGAAGGCGTACACGTCCATGATCTCGTGAAACGATTTATGCTTGAACTTCATCTTGTTGTAGATGCTGTTCAGATGCTTCTCCCGCCCCTGGATCCGGCCCGGCAGGCCACGCTCTTCCAGCTTTTCCTCAAGCTTGCCACGAATATCGTCAATGATCTCCCGGTGGCTGCCACGCAGCTTGGCCACGGCCTTGGAGATGTACTTGGATCGCATTGGATAGAGGGAGGAGAAGCCCAGATCTTCCAGCTCGGTACAGATCGAGTGCATACCCAGCCGGTTGGCGATGGGCGCGTATATGTCCAGGGTTTCGTTGGCAATGCGCTGGCGTTTTTCGTAGGGCATGGGGCCCAGTGTGCGCATGTTGTGAAGGCGGTCGGCGAGTTTTACCAGGATGACCCGGATATCCCGGGCCATGGCCAGTGTCATTTTCTGGAAGTTCTCCGCCTGGGCCTCGGCCCTGGAGCGGAACTCGATCTGGGTCAGTTTGCTGACGCCGTCAACCAGCTCGGCTACGTCTTCTCCGAACTGCTCCGCCAGCGCATCTTTGGGGATGCCGGTGTCTTCAATCACGTCGTGGAGCATCGCGGCCATGAGGCTCTGGTGATCCAGCCTCAGCCGGGCAAGAATATGAGCCACGGCCAGCGGGTGAGTGATGTAGCGATCGCCGCTGCGGCGCATCTGGCCTTCATGGGCTTGCTCGGCATAATAGTAGGCACGTCGCACCTGATTGATGCGATTGGAATCGAGATAGGTACTCAGCTCACCGGCCAGCACCTCAACCGTCGCTTCTGCCGACACCGCGCCTCCGTTAAGGCTTGAACATAGGTTGAAAGGTTTTTCTTCAGGGACAAAAAAACCCGAATGCGAGCATTCGGGTCCTTCCGACATTGTTCCGTCAATACGCTCTCTGTCTTTACACTATAAAACCGGAGCGACGGATTTCAATGCTTTACAAGATTATCTTGCATCTTAATTTGCTTTGTCGCTTATTCGTCATCCTGCTCGGCGAGAAGCTCACGGCCGATTTTACCTTCGGCAATTTCACGCAGGGCGATCACCGTTGGCTTATCGTTTTCTTCCGGCACCAGGGGTTCAAAGCCTTTGGTGGCCAGCTGACGGGCGCGCTTGGTAGCCAGCATCACCAGCTGAAAGCGGTTATCAACGTGTTCGAGACAATCTTCAACAGTAACTCGTGCCATAACATCCCCGACATTCAAAAATGGCTGATTCCAGCAGACCGAGTAGTCTAATCCCCGGGCACCTTTTTGTACACAGGTTTGTATACCCGCCAACCCGGCGCTCAGGCCGAACCGGACAACCTTGTCAGCAATTCGGCATGGCGGGTTTGCTGGGCTGACATCCGCAGGCGCTGGCAAACCACGATCGCCAGCAACTCTGCAAGCGCATTTTCAAAGTCGTCATTGACCACCAGAAAATCGAACTCCACGGCATGGCGGCACTCTTCGGCGGCCTCTTTCAGGCGGCGCTCAACGACCGCCGTCTCGTCGGTACCCCGGCCGGTCAGACGCTCACGCAGGGCTTCGGGCGACGGCGGCACGATAAAAATACCCACGCAACCCGGCATCAGCCGACGAACCTGTTCTGCCCCCTGCCAGTCAATCTCGAGAATGACGTCTTCGCCCAGCGCCAGGCGTTCTTTTACCCAGACCTGGGAAGTGCCGTAATAGTTTCCAAACACATCCGCGTGCTCCAGAAACTCGCCCCGGGCAATCATCGCCTCGAATTGCTCACGACTGACAAAGTGGTAGTTTACACCGTCCTGCTCGCCGGCTCGCATCGGCCGCGTCGTGTGGGAAATGGATACACCCAGCCTGGCATCCCGCCTGAGCATTTCAGCAACCAGACTGGTTTTCCCTGCGCCGGAAGGCGCGGAAATGACGTAGAGAGTGCCTTGCTCTGTCGCATGATTCATTGGCAATGGTTGTCTTCCGCGTAACGTATAGGGATAGCTTCAGAAGGCGGGATTATAAGGTCTTTGGGCCGATGCTGCATCCTGCAGCCGTTACTCGATGTTCTGCACCTGTTCACGCATCTGCTCGATCAGCACCTTCAGGTCCACAGCCGCGCGGGTAACGCGGGCGTCGATGCTTTTGCTGCTGAGGGTATTGGCTTCGCGGTTCAGCTCCTGCATCAGAAAATCCAGTTTGCGGCCAATCGCCACATCCGTCTGAAGCACGTCGACCACTTCCTGGACATGGGCATCCAGCCGGTCCAGTTCCTCGGCCACATCGCATTTCTGCGCGAGCATGACCATTTCCTGTGCCAGACGATCCGGATCAAGGTCCACTCTTGCCTGTTCAAACCGATTCCTTAATGCGTTCTCCTGGGCTTTCAGCAGAGCCGGCATCAACTTGCGTACATCGGCAACCAGGGTTCCGATCGTCCTCAGGCGATCTTCAAGCAGCGGCCTCAGGCGCTCACCCTCGCGCTCGCGCACCGACACGAGCTCGGCAACGGTATCAGCAAACAGCCCTTCCGCCGCTGCTTTGGCGCCACTGTAATCCTGCTCCGCCGACACCAGCACCCCGGGCCAGCGCAGAATATCCAGGGCATTCAGGTGGGCCGGGTTATCCAGCATTCGGTTGATATGATTGGCGGCCTCATTCACCGCCTGTGCCACGGACTCGTCAACGTTCAGACGGGGGCCCGTTTCAGTGGACTGAAAACGCAGTGACACGTCTACCTTGCCCCTGCCAAGCTGCGCCCGAAGCCGCTCCCGAAATCGATTCTCAAGCTCACGGAGCGCCTCCGGCAACCGGAAAGAGGGCTCCAGGTAGCGGTGATTAACGGTCCGGATTTCACACGTCAATACACCCCAATCGCCCTGAGCATCGCTGCGAGCAAACGCCGTCATACTTCGAATCATAAAGCGCCCCGCTAAAAGCAGATTGTGTCGTTGCAGTGTCCATCCCCAGTCTAGCAGAACACCCCATCTGTCCGGGCGTGTTATACTGCGCCGCCTTTAACATCCTCAACCGACCGGCCACCCGGGCGGGACATTTACCAACATTATCAGGATTCATTATGAGACCGAGCGGAAGAACGCCGGAACAACCCCGCGACATCCGGATTACCCGTCAATACACCCGCCACGCCGAAGGCTCGGTGCTGGTTGAGTTCGGCGACACCAAGGTCATCTGCACAGCGTCTGTCGAGAACAAGGTACCCCCGTTCTTGCGCGGCCAGGGTCAGGGCTGGATTACCGCCGAATACGGCATGCTCCCCCGCTCCACTGGCAGCCGCATGGGCCGCGAAGCCGCCCGCGGAAAACAGGGTGGCCGCACGGTGGAGATCCAGCGCCTGATCGGCCGCTCACTGCGCGCAGCGGTTGACATGAAGGCCCTGGGTGAACACTCCATCACTATCGACTGTGATGTGATTCAGGCTGACGGCGGCACCCGCACCGCAGCAATTACCGGTGGCTGCGTAGCGCTGGTGGATGCGCTCAACTTTCTGGTCAAGCAGGGCAGCCTGAAAAAGTCACCGCTTAAACAGATGATTGCGGCGTTCTCAGTCGGCGTTTACAAAGGCACCCCGGTGCTTGACCTTGATTATCCGGAAGACTCCGAAGCCGAAACCGACATGAACGTAATCATGACGGATCAGGGTGGTTTCATTGAGATTCAGGGAACGGCCGAAGGTGCGCCATTCGAACAGGAAGAACTCGATGGCATGCTGAAGCTGGCAAAGCTGGGGATCAATCAGTTGTTCGAGGCTCAGAAAGCGGCTTTGGCTGGCTGAGGCTTGGCTTTCCCGCGTGTCCGGAGAAGCCTTCTTTTCCGGGCACGCTACAAGCACATCCCTGTGCGCTCGGCTCCGGCCTTCCCTGGCCGGAGACGTCCCGGAAAAGAAGGCTTCTCCGCACCCGCTAGCTGGGAGTTAGCCCGATCTTTCAAAACCGCAAACTCCCAAACCTTAGTTCCCGATTTCAATATCGTAATCCATAATCACCGGCGCATGGTCGGAGAAGCGGGTTGAGTCGTCGATCCAGCCGTCAAGCACCGTCTTGCGGATGCCGGGCGTGAGCAACTGGTAATCCACCCGAATACCTGCTTTCCTGCGGGAACCCTCTGCCTGCTCCGGCCACCAGGTGAACTGGTTGCTCTGCTTGTTCATATCCCGGAACGCATCAACGCAGCCCATTTCATCGAACAGGCGATCCAGCCATGCCCTCTCATGGGGCAGAAATCCCGAAAAGTCCAACGTGTGATAAAGCGGGCTGGCATCGGTGACCTGGTGGGCCGTCTGAAGATTTGCGCAGAGGATGAACTGGCGACGTTTGCGCAGGGTTTTCTGCATATGGAGCCCGAAAGAATCCATAAACGCATCTTTGTGGTCCAGCACGGTCAAATCGTCGCTGCCGATCAATTCTTCCTCGCGGCCCAGTGCGCAGGGCGCCAGAACAGACGCAACGGACACCTTGTCGAAATCCGCCTGAATGAAGCGCCCTTCCCTGTCAGCCTGCTCGTTGGCGAAGCCATACATAATGGCTTTGGGAAAATGACGGGTGTAAATACCAACACCGCCGTCTTCGTTGTGCTCGCCATCAATGAAATAGCCTTCGTAGCCCTCGGGGATCAGGTTGTAATCCTCTATTTCGTAGGCGCGCATGCGGTGATCCTGAACGCAGACCACGTCAGCATCCTGACGGACCAGCCATTCAAAAAAACCTTTTTCAACGGCCTGAGCAAGGCCATTGACGCTTATTGTGACGACACGCATACGTGTTCCCTGATCCGGTTTGTGTGTATCATACTGCTTTTACGTTGCAATTAAAGTTCCGGCCCGCCAGACACCTTGCCATGCATGACTATCAGCAGAATTTTATTGAGTTCGCCATCGCTCGCAACGTACTGCGTTTCGGCGAGTTCACTCTCAAATCCGGCCGCGCCAGTCCCTATTTCTTTAACGCCGGACTGTTCAATACCGGTAATGACCTGTCAGAGCTAAGCAAAGCTTATGCCGCCGCTCTGAAACGCAGCACGTTAGATTATGACATTATTTTCGGGCCGGCCTATAAGGGCATTCCGTTGGCGACGGTGACAGCCATGGCACTGGCGTCTGACGGCATCAACAAACCTTTTGCCTTTAACCGCAAAGAGAAAAAAGACCACGGTGAGGGCGGCAATATTGTCGGAGCCCCGTTGCAGGGTGACGTTCTGATTGTTGACGACGTCATCACCGCTGGCACCGCTATTCGCGAAGCCATAGATCTGATCAGACACGCGGGCGCCCGGCCTGCTGGCGTGCTCATCGCGCTGGATCGACAGGAGCGTGGCAGCGGTGAAAAGTCCGCGATCCAGGAGGTGCAGGAAACCTTTGGCATCCCCGTGGTCAGCATCATCAAGCTCGACCAGATTCTGGACTACCTCAATAGCCGCCCCGGGTTCGAGGAACACGCTGCACGAGTCGCCCGTTACCGGCAAACCTACGGCATCTGACCAATCTCAATGGCATATTGCGTTGCATTTGGTATGCTTCAGGAAACGTCCTCCCTCGACCAGTATGTGATCGACAATCATGAAAGACCTGCTCCGGCCAGCCATTACATTTTGCACCCTTGCTCTGCTGCTTTTCTCCGTGGCAGCTTCCGCCAGCATGTATCGCTACACCGACGAGAACGGTCAGATTGTGATCAGCAACACGATCCCCCAGTCTGCATCAAAGCGTGGCTACGACATTCTGAGCAGCAACGGCCGGGTTATTGAAACCGTTGACCCTGCCCCGACCGCCGAGGAAATTGCCGAGCGAGAGGCCAGAAAACGTCAGGAAAAACAACAGGCACTTCAGCTAGAGAAAGACAGAAAGCTTCTGGAACGATTCAGCAACCCCGATGACGCCGTTCGCGCCATGTATCGGAAAATCCGCGAACTCGAGGGCCTGTCCCAGCTCAAGCGCGGCAATATTTCGGTGATTGAGAACCAGCTTGACGCAGAGCAGGAGCGGGCCGCGGATCTTGAGCGCTCAGGACGCGACATACCGGAGGCCACACTCCAGAAGATCAGCCGCCTCGAGGCGAACATCCGGGACCTGGAGCGTGAAATCAACGCACAACAGTCAGAAATTGATGCGGTAAAGCAGACGTTCCTTCGGAACATCAAACGCCTCGAAGCCATCACCGGTGAACCACGTTCGCTGCCACTTAACGTGCCGTCCGAAACAGACGCCCAATAAAAAGGCCGCCCGAAGGCGGCCTCTCAACAACTGAAACCCAACCTATCAGGCGGAAGTTGTTGTGCTCTTGGCAGCCGGCTTACGCGCCGCGGTCTTCTTAGCTGCCGGCTTCTTGGTTTCAACAGAGTCTTTCACAGAGTCAGCGGCTTCTGAAACCTCGTCCGCGCCCTCAGCAACTTCTTTCTCCAGCTTTGCAACCAGATCAGCAGCGAAGCTACCGAAACGGGTGTTCAGTGAACGCAGTTGCCCGAAAAGGTTCTCGCTGTAACCGTAGTAACGGGTACGTAGAGTCTTAACGCTGTACTCGCGAGCTTCGCTCTCAAGCTTTTCAGCATACTCAAACGGCTTTGAGGCCAGCTTTTTCTGCTGCTCTTCAGCGGCGTTGATGCCTTTCTCAACGATTTCCTGAAGCTGTTCCTGATATGTTTTGAGCTTACCCATAGTCATTCTCCTTGATGGTTTCGATGCGTGATGATTGATTTGAAATCTGCATCATTGCGACCGTGTTGTGTGACCGCTTCTCGACTTCACAACCCAACAGTAAGCTCAAAAATTAGAATGATCATACTAATAGCAAAAAAGATTGTGACAATGGGCTTCAGGTTAATCTGATCTGGCTCGAGAACTTCGATTTACCAGCGAAACAGCACCCAGCTGGGTACCAGCAGATCGGTCTCTGACGCCCGGATCCAGCCTCCACCTTCGGCCGGCACCAGATAATATTCCGGTCCCACCTCGGGCACCACCTTGATTTCAACCAGCTCACCCCTGACCCGATACTCGTAGAACACTTCTTTGCCCTCGCCGGGGCGTATGACAATCTGCGCTTCGGAACCAGGCGGCTGGTAATCCGATATAATCACCGGCTCATCAGGCGCCTCTACCGGCTCCGCGGCTGAAACAGGGGCCGTGAGGACGCTGAAACCCAGGGTTGAGGCCTGCAGTAGCAGGGAGGGGCCGTACAATTTTGATTTCATGATACCCTCTGATTTCAGCCGTTGTTGATACCTAGAGATTTGCACAAGCCAACCCACGCTTCAATCATATTCCGGGTCCGTTTTTGACATGACAGATAAAAAGACTCCGCCGGTCGTTCTGGTAGACGGTTCATCCTACCTGTTCCGGGCTTACCACGCGCTGCCGCCGCTGATGACCAGCAAAAACCACCCCACCGGCGCCATCAAGGGGGTGATCAGCATGCTCCGCAAGCTGGAGCAGGATTTTCCCGGGTCAAAAATGGTGGTGGTCTTTGATGCGAAAGGCAAAACCTTTCGCAATGAGCTTTACGAAGAATACAAAGCCAACCGCCCGCCCATGCCGGAAGACCTGGGCCTGCAGATCCAGCCCATTCATGAAATCGTCCGGGCCATGGGACTGCCGCTGCTAATTGTTGAGGGGGTGGAGGCCGATGACGTGATTGGCACCCTGGCCGATGAAGCCACCAGCAAAGGCATAGACGTGGTGATCTCCACCGGCGACAAGGATATGGCCCAGCTGGTCAGCGACCACGTAACGCTGATCAACACCATGACAGACACCCGCATGGACCGGGACGGCGTGGCTGAAAAGTTCGGCGTTAAACCGGAGCAGATCATCGACTACCTGGCCCTGGTCGGCGATAAGGTGGACAACATACCCGGTGTAAATAAATGCGGCCCGAAAACCGCGGTGAAATGGCTGCAGACCTGGGGCAGCCTGGACCAAGTCATCGACCACGCCGACGAAGTAAAAGGAAAGATAGGCGAATACCTGCGTGACGCTGCCGAAACCCTGCCCCTCAGTTACGAGCTGGCCACTATCCGCACCGACGTCGACCTGGAATTCGGCCTCGAGGACCTCCAACTGCGTGAGCAAAGTGACGAGGAGCTCCTTGGTCTGTTTCGCGAGTATGAATTCCGCAGCTGGATTGACGAACTGGAAACCACCCGGGACCAGAACGATTTCCCTGCAAGTTCGCAGGGCGTCGAACATCCGGAAAAGACGGATACCGAAAAGAACTACAGCGTGATCACCGATAAAGAGGCCCTGGGCCAGTGGCTGGATCGCCTGAAAAAAGCGCCACTTTTTGCTTTCGACACGGAAACCACCAGTCTCAGGTACATGGAGGCGCAGGTTGTCGGCGTCTCCTTCGCCATTGAGCCGGGAGAAGCGGCTTACGTGCCTTTCGGCCATGACTATATGGGGGCCCCTGATCAACTCGACCGCGACTATGTGCTCAACGCTCTGAAACCCTTGCTGGAAAACCCCGGGCAGGCCAAGCTGGGCCAGAACCTGAAATACGATAAAAACGTGCTCGCCAACCACGACATTGACCTTCAGGGCATTGCCGAAGACACCATGCTGGAATCCTACGTACTCAACTCCGTGGCCTCGCGCCACAATATGGACGCACTGGCACTGGCGTACCTGGGCGAACAGACCATTTCCTTCGAGTCTATTGCGGGCAAGGGCGCCAAACAGCTCACCTTCAACCAGATTGATCTGGAGCAGGCGGGTCCCTATGCCGCCGAGGATGCGGATATCACCCTGCGCCTGCATCAGGTTCTGCGGCCACGGCTGGCGGAAACCGGCAGACTGAAAGACGTTTACGAAAACATCGACCTGCCGCTGGTGCCGGTGCTGTCCCGAATGGAACAGCGAGGAACCATGATCAGCGCCCACACGCTGCGCCATCACAGCCAGGAATTGGCGGAACGAATGGCAGAACTGGAAAAAGCGGCCCACGACGAGGCAGGCGAAGCGTTTAACCTGGGCTCGCCAAAACAGCTGCAGGCCATTTTCTACGACAAAATGGGGCTGCCGGTCATCAAGAAAACCCCTAAAGGCCAGCCTTCCACCGCAGAACCCGTGTTACAGGAGCTGGCCCACGAGCACCGTTTACCCCACCTGATTCTGGAACACCGCAGCCTGAGCAAGCTGAAATCCACCTATACCGACACCCTGCCCGAACTGATCAACCACCGCACCGGGCGTATTCATACCTCCTATCATCAGGCGGTGACCGCCACCGGGCGGCTGTCTTCCTCCGAGCCGAACCTGCAGAACATTCCGATTCGCAGCGAACAGGGACGGCGCATCCGTCAGGCCTTTATCGCTCCGGACGGTTTCAAACTGGTGGCCGCAGACTATTCCCAGATTGAACTGCGCATCATGGCGCATCTTTCAGGCGACAAGGGGCTACTGACTGCATTCGAGAAAGGCGAGGACATCCACAAAGCTACCGCCGCCGAAGTTTTCGGTGTGGGGCTGAACGAGGTGTCCGGTGACCAGCGCCGCAGCGCAAAGGCCATCAACTTCGGACTGATCTACGGCATGTCGGCCTTTGGTCTGTCACGCCAGCTGGATGTCGGGCGAAATCAGGCCCAGCAATACATTGACCGCTACTTTGAGCGTTACCCCGGCGTGCTTGAGTACATGGACCGCATACGCAAACAGGCCCATGACGATGGCTTCGTGGAAACCCTGTTCGGCCGGCGCCTGTACCTGCCGGAAATCAATGCCCGGAACAAACAGCTGCAGCAGGGCGCAGAGCGCACAGCGATCAATGCCCCGATGCAGGGAACCGCCGCGGACATCATCAAACTCGCCATGCTGAGCGTGGAAGACTGGCTACTGACAGAGCACGCTGACGATGCCCGAATGACCATGCAGGTTCACGACGAACTGATACTGGAAGTCAGGGAAAGCGCCCTGGACGCCGTCTGCAAAGGGCTCGAATCCCGTATGTCGGCCGCCGCAAAGCTGGACGTACCCTTGCTTGTGGAAGCGGGCGTCGGGGACAACTGGGACCAGGCCCATTGAACCCTGGCGGGCCTACTCCGGGGCACGCCACTATTGCACACCTTTGGTGCGCATATGGGCGCCCTGCCCGGAGATGGTGCCCCGCAAGCCCCTGGGGCACTAGTGACACCCTCTACACGTGGCATATACATCGCAATCCTTTGAAAACCCAATGGCGGCACGGATTTCGCTAGTAGTCAGAGTGTCGGCCCGTAGGAGAAAGATCCCGCAGGGCCAAGTAGTGACATTTTCACCATTGAGGCACCCATCATGTCTATGGGATCCGAAAATAGTTGGTTGCTCAATCCGGTCCTGTTGAAGCTGGTTCACCAGTGCCGTCGGCTGATTCAGTCCGAATTCGGGGTCAGGCTTCACCTCACAGATGACGACCTTGAGCAACGGCTGGCCGAATACGCCGGCAAGACCCGATCACCCGACCTGACCAGAACCTGGGAAAAGCTTGCTCCCCAGATTCCCGGTCTGGAATTAGCCGGGCCGGAACGCGAGCCGGAAAAAACCGCCGAAAACCGGCCCAAACGAATTTATCGCGGCCAGGTTGTTGAATGATGCGGCGGTTCAGTCGTTCTGAATGGACAACTTGTCGACGCTGGAGGCCAGCTTGTCCGCACCCTGGGAATCCGTACCCAGCTTGATCATCAGGCGCAGATCATTTGCCGAGTCGGCGTGAGCCAGTGCATCCTCGTAGGTAATTGAACCTTCGGCGTACAGGTCATAGAGCGCCTGATCGAAGGTCTGCATGCCGGACTCACGGGACTTGGACATCAATTCCTTGAGCCGGTGAACCTCACCCTTGCGAATCAGGTCGGCCACTAATGGCGTGTTGATCAGCACTTCGATAACCGCTTTACGGCCCTGACCATCGGGTGTTGGAATCAACTGCTGGGCGACGATGGCCTTTAGGTTTAGAGACAGGTCCATCCATATCTGGTTGTGCTGCTCTGGCGGGAAGAACTGAATAATCCGGTCAAGCGCCTGGTTGGCGTTATTGGCATGCAGAGTGGCCAGGCACAGATGGCCGGTTTCGGCAAACTGGACGGAATATTCCATGGTCTGCCGGGTTCGGACCTCACCAATAAGAATCACATCAGGCGCCTGTCGAAGCGTGTTTTTCAGAGCCACTTCGAAGCTTTCGGTATCAATCCCCACTTCCCTCTGGGTGACGATACAGCCCTGATGCTGGTGAACGAATTCAATGGGATCCTCAATGGAAATGATATGGCCGCGGCTGTTGCGGTTGCGGTGCCCGAGCATGGCCGCCAGCGATGTGGACTTGCCGGTACCCGTGGCGCCGACAAACATGATGAGGCCGCGCTTGGTCATGGCGAGGTCTTTGATCACCCCTGGCAGGTTCAGGTCGTCAACCTGAGGAATCTTGACCTCGATCCGCCGCAGCACCATGCCGCACAGGTTGCGCTGGAAAAACGCGCTGACCCGGAAACGGCCAATACCACGGGCACTGATGGCAAAATTGCACTCGTGGCTTTGCTCGAACTCATCCCGCTGCTTGTCGTTCATTGACCCGTAGACGAACTCACGGGTCTGCTCGGGGGTCAGCGCGTTCTTGGTCACAGGCAGTACTTTGCCATTCACCTTCATCGAAGGCGGCACGCCCGCCGTTATAAACAGGTCCGAACCGCCTTTTTCCACCATCAAACGCAATAACTTATCGAATTCCATTTTTTCACCCGTCTTTCTGGCTATCAGTTTCCGGGAGTCGGGCACGGCTGCCCGGGGCACGCTGTGAATACATCCCTGTACGCTCGACAAAATCATCCATGATTTTGACGTCCCTGGGCAGCCGTGCCCGACTCCCTACGAGCTGGCTGCAAACTCCTACAACCCATTCGGCTTAGAAATTGTCCGGCATTTTGGCTTTCATCCGCGCCGCTTCGCGGGAAATCAAACCTTTTTTCAGCAGTTTTTCCAGACACTGGTCCAGAGTGGTCATACCCAGCGACCCCCCTGTCTGGATGGCCGAATACATCTGCGCAATCTTGTCTTCCCGGATCAGGTTGCGGATAGCCGATGTGCCGATCATGATCTCGTGGGCCGCAATACGGCCGCCACCCATCTTTTTCATCAGCGTCTGGGAAACAACCGCCTGAAGGGATTCGGACAGCATCGAGCGCACCATGGATTTTTCCTGCGCCGGGAACACATCCACCACCCGGTCGATGGTTTTGGCCGCGGAGGTGGTGTGCAGGGTGCCAAACACCAGGTGACCGGTTTCAGCCGCTGTCAGTGCCAGGCGGATGGTCTCCAGGTCACGCAGCTCGCCCACCAGAATAATGTCCGGGTCTTCCCGCAACGCCGAGCGCAGGGCCTCGTTGAATCCCAGGGTATCGCGATGCACCTCGCGCTGGTTCAGCAGGCACTTTTTGGACTCGTGTACAAATTCGATCGGATCTTCAATGGTCAGGATGTGCTCGTACCGGCTGTCGTTGATATAGTCGATCATTGCCGCGAGGGTGGTGGACTTACCGGAACCGGTCGGCCCGGTCACCAGCACCAGACCGCGAGGCACCGATGCAATGTCTTTGAAAACCTGGCCCATGCCCAGGTCTTCCATGGTCAGAACTTTTGAGGGGATGGTACGGAACACCGCGCCGGCTCCCCGGTTCTGATTGAATGCATTCACACGGAAGCGGGCAACACCGGGAACCTCGAAGGAAAAGTCGGTCTCGAAGAACTCCTCGTAGTCCTTACGCTGCTTGTCGTTCATGATGTCGTAAATCAGGCCATGAACTTCTTTGTGTTCCATTGGCGGCAGATTGATTCGGCGAACATCACCGTCAACCCGTATCATCGGGGGAAGTCCAGCCGACAGGTGTAAATCAGACGCACCCTGTTTTGCTGAGAAGGCAAGCAGTTCAGTAATATCCATAGAGGTCCTCGGAAGGCGTTATTCTTCTGTCCTGATTTCCAGCCGCAGGGGTGGCCTTGCCCCATGCCTTCGCTTGGCATTTCAGTGACCTGCGGGTAACGTGTCACCCTATCCAAGGCGATCGGCATCGGTGGAATTGCACTATGAGCAGCATAGCAGACAACGTGGGGACCGTAACCCGACGCATACAAAAAGCAACACGGAACGCAGGCCGCGAACCCGGTTCGGTGAATCTTCTGGCCGTCAGCAAGACCCGGCCGGCCAGTGATCTTCGGGCCGCCCACTCAGCCGGCCAGCATGCGTTCGGCGAGAACTACCTGCAGGAGGCACTGGAGAAAATCGACGCCCTGTCCGATTTGCGCGATCTTGAATGGCATTTTATCGGCCCCATCCAATCCAACAAGACGCGGCAGATTGCCCAGGCTTTCGACTGGGTGCACAGCGTGGACCGGCTTAAAATTGCCCGCAGGCTGAGCGAGCAGCGCGGCGAATCGGCGCCACCGCTGAATATCTGCCTTCAGGTAAACGTCAACGAAGAGACGAGCAAGGCGGGCTGTTTGCTGGCAGACTTACCCGCGCTGGCGAGGGACATCATGGATTTGCCCAACATCCATCTCAGAGGGCTGATGGCCATTCCCGACCCGGACCAGCCAGACACTGAACTGCGTGCGAGCTTCCAGGCACTGGCGGATGCGCTGGAGCAGTTACGCCGGGACAATCCGGGCGACAGCAGGCTGGACACGCTATCAATGGGCATGTCCGGGGATCTGGACCTGGCGATCGAGGAGGGTGCGACCTGGGTTCGCATCGGAACAGCGATCTTCGGAGCAAGAGACGGGCAGTAATCCGGACCGGCGGACCTCAAGCCTGCCGGAGCACTTCCTGTTATCATTTATTGCACAGCGGCCACGGGCCGCTTTCGACCACAAGCGGGAGTGAACCTTGAGCACATCACCAACCATTTCATTTATCGGCGCGGGCAACATGGCCAGCGCGATCATCGGTGGCATGCTGGAGAGCGGTTTCAATGCTGCCAACATCTGGGTAAGCGCCCCTGACGACGGCCATCTTCAATCCATCCGCAAGCAGTTCGGGGTCAGTGTCACCACCGACAACCGTCACTGCGCCCAGCAGGCAGACATGGTGGTTCTGGCGGTCAAGCCCCAGGTCATGCGGGATGTATGCGTCGATATCGCCCCCGTTGTGCAGAACACCCGGCCACTGATGGTTTCCATTGCAGCAGGGCTTGAGGTGACAACGCTGGACGAATGGCTGGGTGGCGGCATGCCCATGGTCCGGGTGATGCCAAACACTCCGTCGCTGGTGGGCAAAGGCGCGGCTGGTCTGTACGCCAATGATCAGGTCAGGGACAAACAGAAAGCCATGGTTGAGTCGGTGTTCAGCAGCATTGGCTCCGCCCTCTGGGTCGACGATGAGTCACTGTTGCATGCGGTCACGGCTCTGTCTGGAAGCGGCCCCGCCTATTTTTTCCTGATGCTCGAAGCACTGGAAGAAGCGGCCACCGAGGCCGGCATCCCGGGCGAGACCGCGCGCAAGCTGGCCATTCAGACCATGGCGGGTGCCGCAGAAATGGCGGGCCGCAGCGAGCACGACCCCGGCCAGCTCAAGCGCAATGTCATGTCACCCGGGGGCACCACAGAACAGGCGATTAATACGTTTGAAGAGGGCGGCCTGCGTGAGCTGGTCAAAAAAGCCTATTCCGCGGCCTATAACCGCTCCGGCGAGATGTCGAAAGAACTGGCCGCCAAACAGTAACCGCGCCGCCAACCGGTAACACCATAACGGGAGACACAGCTCCATGCTGGCTGACATTCTGATCACCATTCTGCTTATTGCGTCCAGCTTTTACCTGACCATCGTGTTGCTCAGGTTTCTGCTTCAACTGGCCAGGGCCGACTTCTACAATCCGATCACCCAGTTTGCCGTGAAGGCAACCAATCCGCTGCTCCGGCCGTTGCGACGGATTATTCCCGGCTGGGGCGGCATAGACGGCGCCTCGATTGTGCTGGCCATTATCATTCAGGCCATTACGTTCTTTCTGATTCTGATCGCGCTGAATGGCGGTGTCCCCAGCTTCAACCCACTGACGCTGCTGACATGGTCCGTGCTGAATGTGCTGGACCTGATTGTCACCATTTATTTCTGGTCGGTGATCGCGGTGGTCGTTGTGAGCTGGATTGCTCCCGGCAGCAACCACCCGGCCATTCAGCTGGTTGCACAAATCACCGAGCCGGTGATGCGGCCCGTTCGCAATATCATGCCCTCCATGGGTGGGCTGGATCTGTCGCCGATCATCGTTTTCCTGATCCTGAATGTGGTTCAGGTGGTGATCGACAACCTGCAGCGCAGCGCCGGCATGGGTGCGCTGGCGGGTATGTAGAAGGTAGATTGCCTTCCAAAAAAACACTTTGTTACATTCTGAAAACACTTTTTCCTTCCCGAAGCAGCCAGTTAACCTCATGAACTGGCTGCTTTTTTATTACTACCTCGGCAAAGCGGTCGCCATTGTGGCTTACACAACGGCTGAAGACTTTTTATGAAAACCACGTAACCTTGGCTATATTTCAGTCACTATTTTTATTCGCTCGCAGTTTTCCGGATCATTGTCGTCGCCCGCAAGTCGCGCAGAAGGATTCTTCAATGCACAACCACGGACCTCTTAACGGCACATTGTCGCAGCAGGTCGAGGCCTATCACGGCTGGAAAAAGGAACTGATCCGCCAGATTGGCCGTTACCGTCTGTGGCTTCAGGACAACAACCTGTTTTCGGATGACGTCAGCGCCCGCATCCGCAACGGGCTGGAGCTGCTGGTTGAAGATGAACTGACCATTGCATTTGTCGGCGAATACTCCCGTGGCAAAACCGAGCTGATCAATGCGCTCTTCTTCTCGGATTATGGCCAGCGCATGCTGCCTTCCCAGGCCGGCCGCACCACCATGTGCCCCACCGAGCTGTTTTTTGACCGCAACAGTAACAACAACTATCTGCTACTGCTTCCCATTGAGACCCGCACCGGGGACCTTTCCCTGCAGCAATTGCGCAATCAACCGGAGCGCTGGGTCAAACACGACCTGGACGAACGCGACCCGGAAGTGATGCGTGAAGTGCTCTCAGAAGTCGCCAGGGTAAAAAGCGTATCAACCGCCGAGGCCCGCAAGCTGGGCTTCGACGAGGACATGCTGGAGACGGATCGTGGGCAGCCCGGCAATGTGCTGGTCCCGGCCTGGCGCAACGCCCAGATCAGCATCCGCCACCCATTGTTCGAGCGTGGTCTGCGGATTCTGGACACACCGGGACTGAACGCGCTGGGCTCGGAACCGGAACTGACCATCAGCATGCTGCCCCGCGCCCATGCAGTGATTTTCCTGCTCAGTGCGGACACCGGCGTGACCGCCAGCGACATGACCATCTGGAACGAACATATCGACACCGAGCGCGCCGACCATCGGGCAGGCCGGTTCGCGGTGCTGAACAAAATCGACGTGCTCTGGGATGACCTGCAGGGCGAAAAACACACCGCCGAGGCCATCGAGCGTATCCGCAGCTACACCGCCGACCATCTGGGCATTCGTGACAAGGACGTAATCCCGCTGTCTGCCAAACAGGGCCTGATCGCGCGCGTCAGAAAAGACGATGAGCTGCTCGGACGATCGAACCTTGTGCAGCTGGAGCAGCTCATTATCCAGCGCATTCTGATGCACAAGGAACAGTTGATCACACAGAGCCTGATCAACGATCTAGTGGGCATGCTGCAAAACAGTCAGGCTGCCATGCAGACCCGGCTGGATTCGTTGAAAGAGGAAATGCAGGCCTGCTCCGGGGTCAAGGTGGACAAGAAAGCGGTCAGGCAAATGGCTGACCGCGCCCAGCAGGACTATGATTTCTACTATAAAAAGCTGATTACGCTGCGCTCCAGCCGCCGGTTAATGGATTCACAGGGCGAAACCCTGAAGCAGCTTGTCAGCGAGGACCGCTTCGAGGGCCATGCCGAAGCCATCCGCAAGCAGATGTCCAGCAGCTGGACCACCGTTGGCATGAATCGCAGCATGGAGAATTTCTTCGAGCTGCTCGAAAGCGACCTGAACAATCTGATGAGTGAGGGCAGGCTGGCCGAAAAGATGGTCAGCGCCATTTACCGGCGTTACAACGACGAAAACCGCGCCCGCCACCTTGAGCCCATTCCTCTGCGTTCCGGGCGCCACGTGATTGCCATTCGGGAACTGCGCAAAAAAGCCCGCCGCTTCCGCATCAGCCCTGCTAACCTTTTGACCGAACAGTCGGTTCTGGTCCGGCGTTTTTTCAACGTGATGGTCAGCGAGGCCCGGACGCTGCATCAGCGTGTGCGGAAAGACGTTGAGCGCTGGCCAGCGGAGGCAATGTTACCAATCATCCAGTATTCCGTGGAACAGAAGCAGCTGCTGGAGCACCAGATCCGCCGCCTGCGTGACATGGTGAGAAATGATCGTGATGGCCGGGCAGAGCGCGAGCGCCTGCAGAATGCCATCAGCGACCTCAAACGCCAGCTTGATCTGGCGGACGTCATGCACAGACAGATTCGCAAACCGGCGCCGACCATGATCCAGCAGAAGGTGGTCAATCTTTCCGGGGCACTCTGACCCCGGAGCAAACGGCGGTTGCAGCCTTCGAGGGCGGCCTTTAAACTCGCTGGCTGACTGACTGAACCAGGAAGCTGTCGCGCCAATGCCCGAATCCCTGTCAACGGATTCTGTCGGGATCGTCACCCCACAGACACTGCACTTCGACACGCCTATCATCCTGGCGTGCAATCGAACGCTGGATCAGTATGATCTGGTCTACGAAACCTATGGCACCCTCAACGCGGATGCCAGCAACGCCGTGCTTATCTGCCATGCCCTGAGCGGCCACCATCATGCCGCCGGCTACCACAGCGCCGATGACCGGAAACCCGGCTGGTGGGACAGCTGCATAGGCCCGGGCAAGCCCATCGATACGGACCGTTTTTTCGTGGTCAGCGTCAACAATCTGGGCGGCTGTCACGGCAGCACCGGGCCCTGCAGTACCAACCCGGAAACCGGCAAACCTTTCGGCCCGGATTTCCCCGTTATCACCGTTCAGGACTGGGTGCAGTCCCAGGCCCTGCTGGCTGACCGGCTTGGCATTCATTGCTGGGCAGCGGTGGTGGGCGGTTCGCTGGGGGGCATGCAGGCGCTTCAGTGGAGCCTGGACTACCCGGACCGTATCCGGCATGCGGCGGTGATTGCGTCCACGCCCCGGCTCAGTGCCCAGAACATCGCGTTCAACGAAGTCGCCCGACAGGCCATCACGTCGGATCCGGACTTTCATGAAGGCCATTACTACCAGCACAACACCCTGCCCCGCCGCGGGTTGATGCTGGCGCGCATGGTGGGGCATATCACCTACCTGTCCGATGCCTCCATGGGCGAGAAATTCGGCCGTGAACTGCGGGATCAGGCCTACAAGTTCGGCTACGACGCCGAGTTCCAGGTTGAAAGCTATCTGCGCTATCAGGGCGAGCGATTTTCGGAAACCTTTGATGCCAACACCTACCTGCTGATGACCCGGGCGCTGGATTATTTTGACCCCGCCTACGAGCATAACAATGACCTGGCAAAAGCCCTGCGCAAGGCCCGGTGCGAATTCCTTGTGCTGTCGTTCAGCACCGACTGGCGCTTTACCCCGGCCCGGTCGCAGGAACTGGTGGACGCCATGATCGCGGCACGCTGCAAAGTCAGCTATGCCGAAATAGACGCGCCCTGGGGGCACGATGCCTTCCTGATACCCACACCGCGCTACACCGCGGTGTTCAGCGCCTACATGGACCGGGTCGGCCGGGAGGTGGGGGCATGAGAAGCGACCTGAAAATTATTGAACAGTGGATAGAATCAGGCAGCCATGTGCTCGACCTGGGCTGCGGTGATGGCACCCTGCTGGACTATTTGCAGAGGGAAAAGCAGGCCACCGGTTTCGGGCTGGAAATCAATCAGGACCATATCACCACCTGCATGAGTCGGGGCGTGTCGGTCATTGAACAGAACCTGGACACCCAGGGGCTTGGCAATTTTGAAGATCACACCTTCGATACCGTATTGATGACCCAGGCACTGCAGGCTGTCCGGCGTCCGGACGTGGTGCTGGACGAGATGCTGAGGCTGGGGCGGGAAGGCATCGTCACTTTTCCGAACTTTGCTTACTGGAAGCTGCGCTGGTATCTGATGCGCCGGGGTCGTATGCCCGAATCCGAAACCCTACCGTATAAATGGTACAACACCCCCAACATTCACCTGTGCACCTTCAAGGATTTCGAAGCGCTCTGCCACCGGAAGGACTTCCAGATACTGAACCGGACGGTGGTGGACGGCGAACATCAGGATCGCTGGCTGAGCCGACTTTGGCCTAATATGTTGGGACAGATTGCCATTTACCGGATCACCCGCAAAAACGGGTAAGCCCAGAGGAGAGCAACCATGAGCCTACGCAACGTCCTACCTTTGCTGACCGGCCTGGCCCTGCTGGTGTTCACCAGCTTCAGTCAGGCGGGTTCAAAAGATTTTGGCGAGTACACCGTGCAGTGGAGCGTCTTCCCGAGCACCTTCCTCACCCCGGAGATCGCCAGAGAAAACGACCTGAACCGCAGCCGTGGCATCGGCATCGTCAACATTGCCATCATGACCGACAACGACGATGGAGGCATGAGCACCGCTTCTGGCCAGGTGGAAGGCAAAGTCCTGAACGAGATCCAGCAGGCCAGATTTCTGGCATTTCGACGCATTCAGGAAGGCGACGCGGTGTATTTTATTGCCGAGTACCAGTATTCCAACGCCGAACTGATGACCTTCGAAATTACCGTCCGGCCCACCGGCGCCAGACGCGATCTTCCGGTTCGCTTTGCCCACACTCTGTTCAACGACTAGACAACTGACGAGGCCTTATGAGCGCAGATAACCGTCTGGTCATCGCCAGCAATAATCCCGGAAAGATTGCCGAGTTCGGGGATCTGTTTGCGCCCCTGAAGCTGACGCCGGTTGCGCAGGGTGACCTTGGCGTCGGTGAAGCGGAAGAACCCGCCGTCACCTTTGTCGAGAATGCCATTCTCAAGGCCCGTCATGCCTCCAGACTGACCGGGTTACCGGCACTGGCAGATGACTCAGGGTTGGCCGTTGATGCCCTGGGCGGCAGGCCCGGTGTCCGCTCTGCAAGATTTGCAGGCGAGGGTGCTACCGATCAGGAAAACGTCGAGGCGCTGCTGACGGCCCTGGCGGGTGTCGCCCTGCAGGACCGGACCGCCCAGTTCCACTGTGTGCTGGTATACCTGCGCCACGCGGACGACCCCACGCCCGTTATCTGTCATGGCTGCTGGCCCGGAAAAATTCTGGAACACCCCCGGGGTGACGGCGGTTTCGGCTATGATCCGGTATTCCTGGTGCCTGAAACCGGTACCAGTGCCGCCGAACTGACCCGCGAACAGAAGGCCGGCATCAGCCACCGTGGACGCGCGCTGGCGCTTCTGCTCCAGCAGCTGGAGGCCCGTTGAGCCACACCGCTGCGACCGCCTTGCCGCCCCTCAGCTTGTACCTGCACATGCCCTGGTGTGTAAAGAAGTGTCCCTACTGCGATTTCAACTCCCACGCCCTGACGGGGGACATACCGGAGCAGGCCTATCTGCAGGCGATGATGGAAGATCTCGAGCAGGATCTTCACCTGGTTCAGGGCCGACCGATCCAGACCGTGTTTATCGGCGGCGGCACACCCTCGCTGATGTCTCCGGAATTCTATTCACGGCTTTTTGAGGGTCTTCGCCGCCACCTGACATTGGCAAGTGACGCCGAGATCACGCTGGAAGCCAACCCCGGCACGGTGGAGCAGACGCGTTTCAACGGCTTTCTCGCAGCGGGGATCAACCGGCTGTCCCTGGGTATTCAGAGCTTTCAGCCCCACCAGCTAAAAAACCTCGGGCGGATTCATGATGACCGGGCAGCCCATCGGGCCATTGAAGCCGCCCGAAAAGCCGGTTTTGACAATTTCAACCTGGACCTGATGCACGGCCTGCCGGACCAGACGCCCGAAGAGGCCCTCGCCGATCTTCAGGCAGCTATTGAATGGTCGCCACCCCATCTGTCGTGGTATCAGCTCACGCTGGAGCCAAACACCGAATTCTACAGTCGCCCACCGGACCTGCCGGACGATGACCGCCTCTGGGACATCTATTGCCAGGGCGCCGACTTTCTACGCCATAATGGCTTCAACGACTACGAAGTGTCTGCCTGGAGCAAGCCTGGTGCAGCCTCCCGACACAACCTGAATTACTGGACCTTTGGCGACTATCTGGCGCTGGGGGCAGGCGCTCACGGCAAAATCACCCTGGCAGACGGGCAGGTCCGGCGCTTCTGGAAAACCCGCCAGCCGGAAGCCTATCTCAACAGGATTGGCAGCCGCACCGCCGGCCATCAACCGGTCGAAACCGGCGAGCTGCCGCTGGAATTCCTGATGAACGCACTGCGCCTCGGCGACGGCGTGCCGGAGGATCTGTTTACAGAACGTACAGGTTTACCCCTGAGCGTGGTTGCGGTAAAACTTGAAGTGTTGCGAGGCGAGGGCCTGATGGCGCACGACAGGCTGCAGGCAACAGAGCTTGGCCATCGCTACCTGAACAGCCTGCTGGAGCGGTTTTTATAATGCTAATGCCCGGACCTGACTTTCCGAAAGCGCTGACTTTTGGCCTTCTGGTCAGCCTGACGCTGTTTATCGCCCTGCTGCTGATTAACGAGCCGCTGCAGACCGGCGCTGCGCCTAAAGGCATTGTCAGCTTCCAGATGGCAGGCACTCTGGATCACGCCACGACCATTCTTGCCAGTTGGGACCGCGACGCAGTCTCCGCTGCCCGGACCTCTCTGTGGCTGGATTTTATATTTGTCGCGGCCTATACCCTGACCCTGCTGTTGCTCACCCGACATCTGTCACGGGACCGGCCAGGGGTTTGGGAGCGCACGGTATCGCGCTGGGTAAGAAACCTTTTCATCGCTGCGGGCGTTGCCGATATCGCGGAAAACGTGCTGCTGCTGAACAATCTGGACCTGCCGAGCGATTCCCTAAGCCTGGCCGCCACCCTTTGCGCCCTGGCCAAGTTCACCGGGCTGATACTGGGTCTGGCTGGGCTAGTGATTCTCAGAGCCGCACGACGCCAGCCGCTTTCCCGCGACTGACCTAAACGCCCGCCGGGATCAGTTGGTCCGATAGAACAGCAGATCCCACACACCATGGCCCAGATTTTCGCCGCGCTTCTCAAACTTGGTCATGGGCCGCTCATCCGGTCGAGCTGCGTAAGCGCCCTTCTCCACTGAATTTTCGAAGCCTTCTGACTCACCCATGATTGCCATCATGTACTCGGCGTAGTTTTCCCAGTCCGTGGCAAGGTGCAGAACCCCGCCGACCCGCAGTTTGTGACGTAACCGCTGGACGAAGTCATGCTGGATCAGCCGACGCTTGTGATGCCTTTTCTTGGGCCAGGGGTCGGGGAAATACACCATCACCCGATCCAGCGCCGCGTCTGGCAGGCAGAAATCCACCACATCGTTGGCGTCGATCGAGTAAACCCGAACATTCTCGAGGCCCCGATCCTCAACTTCCTTCAACAACGCGCCCACGCCCGGCAAATGGACCTCAACGCCGATAAAATCCTGCTCCGGCGCCGCTTCCGCCATATCAGCCAGCGACTGCCCCATACCGAAGCCGATTTCCAGGTTCAGCATGTTGTCACGGCCGAAAATCTCACGGGGGTCGATCATGCCCTGCTCGCGGGTCAGCCCGTATTTCGGCCAGTTCCTTTCGTAGGCCTTTTTCTGACCGTCCGTCATGCGGCCCTGACGCAGCACAAAACTGCGCACACCCTTGCGGGTGGTCACTGCTGAATCGCCGGAGTCACTTTTCTGTTCACTCATTGGCTGTCCTCAAACACTCTGAAAAGGCTTGATATATTGATTTGCAAACAAGTTTATCAGATCTAAACGGACACCTGAGCATTACGGGATTGCTGGCGGTCAAGTTTGCGGTAGCCCAACGCTTCCACCAGATGTGACTGAACCAGCGCATCCGCACCCTCAAGGTCCGCCAGCGTGCGGGCCACCCGCAGAATCCGGTGCATAGCGCGGGCGGACAGGCCCAGCCGCTCAATGGCGCCGATCAGAAATGCCTCGCCGTCGCCGTCCAGCTTGCAATACTGATCCAGTTCACGACCGCCAAGCATGGCGTTCACGACACCGCGGCTGTTCTGTCGGTCACGGGCGCGATTGACGCGCTGGCGCACCGACTCGCTGGTCTCGCTGTCGCTGGCGGCGGCCATCAGTAGCTGTGGGCTTTGAACCGGCACCTCAACGTGCAGATCAAACCGGTCCAGCAACGGGCCTGAAACTTTTGCCCGATAACGGATAACCTGGTGGGGTGTGCAGGTGCATTCAATCGAGGGATGTCCCAGGTAACCGCAAGGGCACGGATTCATCGCGGCCACGACCTGAAATCGCGCTGGAAAAGTTACCTGACGGGCCGCCCGGCTGATGGCAATTTCGCCGCTTTCCATAGGTTCCCGCAGCACTTCAAGCACCTTGCGGCCAAATTCCGGCAGCTCATCCAGAAATAGCACGCCCCGGTGGGCCAGGGAAATTTCCCCGGGCCGGGGGCTGCCCCCGCCACCCACCATGGCTACCGATGACGCAGTATGATGGGGTGAACGGTAGGGCGGACAGTGCCAGTTGCCTTCCGGCACCGCCAGTCCGGCGACCGAATAGATACTGGCGACATCCAGCATGGCCTCGTTGGTCAGGGGAGGAAGAATCCCCGGCAAACGACTGGCGAGCATACTTTTACCGGTACCGGGCGGACCGAACATCAACAGGTTATGCCCGCCCGCGGCGGCGACTTCGAGGGCCCGCCTCGGCACTTTCTGGCCGCGAACATCTTCAAGGTCCGGCGCCTCCGCGGGGCGGTCGTCAAACCTTACCGGCGACACCGGGCAGAGTCGTGCGCGGTCGGAAAGATGCTCGCAGATTGCCAGCAGGTGACCGGCTGCAAACACGTCCTCTTCGCTGGCCAGGGCTGCTTCATCGGCATTGGCCAGGGGAATCAGCAACTGGCGCTGTTCCTTGCGAGCCGCGATAACCGCCGGAAGAACGCCTTTCAGCGGTCGCAACGCCCCGTCCAGCGACAGCTCGCCAAGACACTCGACCGATTTAAGACTTGCCGGAGGGATCTGGCCGGATGCTGCCAGAATGCCCAGGGCAATCGGCAGGTCGAAACGCCCGCCTTCTTTGGGCAGATCCGCCGGAGCAAGATTGATGGTAATGCGTTTGGCGGGGAACTCGAAGCCGGAATTAAGCAGCGCGCTGCGCACACGCTCCCGGCTTTCCCGTACCCCGGTTTCAGGCAAGCCAACAATTGAAAGCGCGGGCAGGCCGCCGGAAAGATGGACTTCTACCGTCACCGACGGCGCGGAAACGCCCACACAGGCGCGGGTATGAACAACGGCTAACATGACAACCTTCCATGGTTTCAGGTAATACGAGCCACCATTATGTCTGGCCGGGGCCAATGTGCAACCGTTGCAGAGCGCAAGGAGCCATCATAACGTCATTCCACGGTAACCCTCTCGGCCGATACTGGTTAGGTAGTATCATTCATTTAACAAGGAGCATGGTATGAAGTTACCCACATTCCTGAGCATTCTGCTGTGCTCGCTCACACTGTTATCCGCCTCTCTTGCACAGGCGTCGCCAGGCAAGGCCGCCCAGATCGGACCCCGCCCGTTCTGGCTGGTGGCCGATATGGATGAAGGGCCGCTGAAAGACCGGCTCCAGTCATGCAATCTCCCTCATTTCAAACCTTCGGACTTCTCCATCGGTCACCGGGGTGCCCCTTTACAGTTCCCCGAACATACCCTGGAATCCTATGTCGCCGCGGCCCGCATGGGCGCCGGCATTGTCGAATGTGATGTCGCCTTCACCAAAGACCGGGAACTGGTCTGCCGACACGCCCAGGACGATCTGCACACCACCACCAATATCGTCGCCGTTGCCGAGCTTAATGCCAAATGTACCCAGCCTTTCGTACCCGCCGACCCGTCTACCGGCACGCCGGCTCAGGCAGAATGCCGTACCAGTGATATCACCCTGGCAGAATTCAGGATGCTCGAAGGCAAAATGGATGCTTTCAACCCCATGGCGACAACGCCGGAAGAGTATCTGGGAGGGACTGCAGACTGGCGGACGGATCTTTACGCCAGCCGGGGCACGCTGATGACCCATGAGGAAAGTATCGAACTGTTCAGGACGCTGAACGTGAAATTCACCCCGGAACTGAAATCACCGGTGGTGGAGATGCCTTATGAAGGGGATTACAGCCAGCAGGATTATGCCCGCCAGATGATCCAGGATTACATCGACGCCGGGGTAAGTCCGAAGGATGTATGGCCCCAGTCCTTCAGCCTCGAAGACGTGCTTTACTGGGTGAATGAAACGCCCCGCTTTGGCCGCCAGGCAGTATTTCTTGACCAGGCACAACCCACGACGGAAAACTCGTCACTGGCGTACATGGAGAGCCTGAAAGCACAGGACGTGAATATTATTGCCCCGGCTCTCTGGAAGATGCTGGCTCTTAATGACCATGATGAAATTATTCCATCTGACTACGCGGAAAACGCCACAATGGCCGGGCTGGATATGATTGCCTGGACGGTAGAACGCAGTGGCCGTCTGGCGAATGGCGGTGGCTGGTACTATCAGACCGTGACAGACGCGATCAATAATGATGGCGATGTGCTGAAAGTGATCGACGTGCTGGCACAGGATGTAGGCGTCATTGGAGTCTTCTCCGACTGGCCGGCAACCACGACTTTCTATGCCAATTGCATGGGACTCACAGCCAGTATGAAACCCTAGCTTCCGTCTGCAGACGATCCGGTGACCGCCGCTTTTTCCAGGGCGTCCACCCGCTTTTCAAGCGCTTCAACCTTCTCACGGGTTTTCATCAGCACCGCCTGCTGAGCATCAAACTCTTCCCGCGTAACCAGTTCCAGTCTCGACAGCACCGTCATCACGGTGGCCCGGGCCTGGGCTTCGAAATCCTCGCGAGCAGCGCGCGCCATATCCGGAACAAACTGGCCAAACTGCCCCTGTAGCTGGGTAAAGAAATCCTGCGGACCTTTCACGCGACACCTCGTCAATGGCTCTTTGTAAACGCCTGGAAGTGTATCACACCATGCCCCCTGCCATAATGAGGCCCACAAACCCTATAATGGGGTTGTGAGGCAGAGGACCGTGCACACTGTTTTTGCGCCATCTTGGTTCGTTTGCCTCTTATGGGCGCTATTTTGGTGCGTCAGAACGGTCCATTTTGGACCATTGTATAAATAGATTACTGAAAAGTAAGAATTTTTTTGCGTTGGCACACACGATGCTAAAAGCCTTGTACGCAATCCGCACAATTGGTGTGCGAGGTGGCAGCATCCCGAACTCAATACAGGGGACCCGAAGAATCCTGACTTTTGAGACGGCTTTACCAAGGAGAAACCCATGAAACTTGTGACAGCGATCATCAAGCCTTTCAAGTTGGATGATGTCCGAGAGGCACTTTCCGAGATTGGCGTACAAGGCGTAACGGTCACTGAAGTGAAAGGCTTCGGTCGCCAGAAAGGCCACACAGAGCTCTACCGTGGCGCAGAATATGTGGTGGATTTCCTGCCCAAGGTGAAGGTTGAGGTCGCCATCGGCGAAAACCTTCTGGACCAGGTTATCGAGTCCATCACCAAGGCTGCCAACACCGGCAAGATCGGTGACGGCAAAATCTTTGTAACGGAACTGGAACAGGCCATCCGGATACGGACTGGCGAGACGGGCGAAGAGGCCGTCTGATCCGTTAACACGATCAGAATCAGCCAACGCAAAAAATTTTAACGCCAAAAGAATAGCCTCGTGCGGAGGGCTTACCAATGGAAAGTAATCTCAATCATATTTTTGAATTGCAGTACGCAATGGATACCTTCTATTTCCTTATTTGCGGCGCCCTGGTCATGTGGATGGCTGCCGGCTTTGCCATGCTGGAAGCCGGACTTGTCCGGGCCAAGAACACCACTGAGATCCTGACCAAAAACGTCTCCCTGTTTGCCATCGCCTGCACCATGTATCTGGTCTGCGGCTACGACATCATGTACGGCGGCGGTCTGTTCCTGAGCGGTATCACCACGGTTGCCGGCATGGATGAAGCTGCTATTGCCGGTGTTCTGGCGGCCTCGAACGAAGCCGGTTTCGGCGACATGGGCGAGTATGCCGGTGCGTCTGACTTCTTCTTCCAGGTTGTGTTCGTGGCGACTGCCATGTCCATCGTCTCTGGCGCGGTTGCCGAGCGTATGAAGCTATGGGCATTCCTGATCTTTGCGGTCGTGATGACCGGCTTCATCTATCCCATGGAAGGCGCCTGGACCTGGAACGGCGATTCTGTCTTCGGTCTTTACTCACTGAACTATAGCGATTACGCCGGTTCCGGTATCGTTCATATGGCAGGTGCTGCTGCCGCTCTGGCAGGCGTCATCCTGCTGGGTGCCCGTAAAGGCAAGTACGGCGCGAACGGCCAGATCAAGGCCTTCCCTGGCGCCAACCTGCCGCTGGCAACCCTGGGCATGTTCATCCTGTGGATGGGCTGGTTCGGCTTCAACGGCGGTTCTACCCTCAAGCTGGGTGGCATCGGCGTTGCCAACGAAGTGGCTAACGTGTTCCTGAACACTAATGCTGCGGCTTCCGGCGGCCTGATTGCGGCCCTGCTTGTCGCCCGCATCATGTTCGGCAAAGCCGACCTGACCATGGCACTGAACGGCGCTCTGGCTGGCCTGGTTGCCATCACTGCGGATCCTGCGAGCCCTTCACCTCTGTTGGCCACCATTATTGGCGCTCTCGGCGGCGTACTCGTTGTCTTCTCCATCGTGTTCCTGGACAAGATCCGCATCGACGATCCGGTTGGCGCCATCTCCGTTCACGGTGTGGTCGGTATCTGGGGTATCTTCGCGGTACTGCTGTCCAACGACGGTGCGAGCTTTATGGGTCAGCTGATCGGCACACTGACCATCTTCGGATGGGTGTTCGGCACCAGCCTGATTACCTGGGGCATCATCAAGGCGGTCATGGGACTGCGGGTCAGCGAAGAAGTTGAGTACGAGGGTGTGGACGTTGCCGAGTGCGGCATGGAAGCCTACCCGGAGTTTGTCAGCGCCAAGTAATCTGGCCTGACATTCTGGAAAAGAGAAGAGGGGCGCCTGCGGGCGCCCCTTTTTTGATTTGGCTTCAGGAGTTTGTCGGAGGTGGGGACTTCCCTCTCCGGGATACGCTGTGAATACTTCCCTGTACGCTCCTCAAAAACATCCATGTTTTTGACGATCCCGGAGAGGGAAGTCCCCACCTCCTTCGCTAACTTTGGTGTCAGCCCACGTAGGTCGGATTAGCCGAAGCCGTAATCCGACAACAAGGTTATCCGCCAATACCTACCTTTCGCTGGACATCACCTCATCTTCCAGCACATCCACCATGAACTGCGGCATCGCCAGCGCCCCGCGATGGATATCGGCGTTGTAGTACCGGGTCACAAACGGCCGCTGGTCGGCGTCTTCCTCGCGGAAATACACTACAGGCTTCTCTTTACCGGCCATGGTGCAGCTCCACCAGCCGGTGGGGTAAACCGGTTGCGGGAATGGCAGGGTGCGGACGTGGTCCAGGCCCGCTTTTTTCATGTCGTCGTGGATATTCTTGATAATAGTATTGGTGTGCAGCAGCGGGGATTCGCTCTGCTGGACGATGATGCCGCCCTCACGCAGGGCAATCATGCAATCACGATAGAAATCGAGGGCGAACAGGCCTTCGGCCGGGCCGACAGGGTCCGTGCTGTCAATAATGATGATATCAATGCTGTCCGGCACCGCATCGCGGACCCACTGAATACCGTCGCCGAAAAAGAAATTGGCCCGGGGGTCGGTGTTGGATTCGCAGAGTTCCGGAAAATACTCCTCGGACAGACGGGTGACCCGCTCATCGATTTCCACCTGCCAGGCTTCTTCCACCCCGGGGTGCTTCAGCACTTCCTTGAGGGTGCCGCAATCGCCACCGCCGACAATCACGACTTTTTTCGGGTCGCGGTGGGTAAACAGCGCCGGGTGCGTCATCATTTCGTGGTAGAGAAAGTTGTCGCGGCTGGTGAGCATCACGCAGCCGTCAAGAACCATCAGGTTGCCGAAGGTTTCGGTTTCCCATATTTCCAGTTTCTGGAATCCGGTCTGTTCCTCGTGGAGCTTTTTTGTCACTTTGAGCGAGAAAGCGGTTCCGTGGTCCTGAAAAACCTCGGTAAACCAGCCATCGTTGAGTTCTGTCATGATGTTTCTCCGAAAGGCGGTGAGCGCGTGAGCGATGCTCGCTCTTGATGATCCCGGTATTGTAGGTGCCCTGTGCCCGCAGCTAAAGCTCCGGGCACAGGAAATATGCCGTCCTTCAGGAAGAGTCCGGTTCAGCAGTTCTTTCGGCAATCCAACCAAATCCCTACAATGAGCGCCAGAATCCGATGAATAAAGGTCGGACCTCAGAACAGGTAAAGACACTATGAGCGAATCCGGTATAAGCACAGCCTACGAGGTGTACAACATTGCCCACTGGAGCGACGGCTACATCGGCGTCAGCGATGAGGGCAACGTGCAGATTCGCCCGGACCGCGGCCATGAAAAGAGCAGCATCAGCCTTCCGGAGCTGGCCCATTCGCTGACCGACCGGGGCATTCAACTGCCGGTGCTGGTGCGCTTCACCGATATTCTCCATGACCGGGTCAATGCCCTTTGCGGCGCCTTCAACCGAGTGGCTGCCGACCATCAATACCGGGGCCACTACACCGCGGTCTACCCGATAAAGGTCAACCAGCAGCGCCGGGTTGTCGAGGAATTGCTGAAGGCGCAGCCTGCGGCAGCGAACAATCAGATCGGCCTGGAAGCGGGCAGCAAGCCGGAACTGATGGTGGTGCTGGCGCTGTCCCGCCAACACTCAGTTATTGTCTGCAACGGCTACAAGGATCGCGAATATATCCGGCTGGCGCTGATTGGCCAGAAGCTGGGGCACCGGGTATTCATCGTGGTGGAAAAGCAGTCGGAGCTGCCGCTGATTCTGCAGGAAGCCCGCGACCTGGGCATCACCCCGCTGATTGGTGTGCGGGCCCGGCTCGCGACCATTGGCAAGGGCAACTGGCAGAACACCGGGGGCGAGAAGTCGAAGTTCGGCCTGTCCGCGAGTCAGGTTCTGGATGTGATCAACACCCTCCGCAGCGCCGGAGCGCTGGATTCCCTGCAACTTCTGCACTTTCACCTGGGGTCGCAGATTGCCAATATTCGCGATATCCAGACCGGTCTGCGGGAGTGCGCGCGTTTTTACACTGAGCTGCGCCAACTTGGTGCGCCGGTCAGCACCGTCGACATCGGCGGCGGCCTGGGGGTGGATTACGAGGGTACCCGCTCACGCAGCAGTTGCTCGATGAATTACAGCGTTGATGAGTACGCCTACAACGTGGTTCACATTCTGCAATCGGAGTGTGACCGTGCCGATATTCCCCACCCCAACCTGATCAGCGAATCGGGGCGGGCGCTGACGGCCCATCATTCGGTGCTGATCACCAACGTAATTGACCGGGAAGTACAGGACCACCAGGACGCGCCCCGGCCGTCCGCAGGGGCGCCCGAGCCCCTGCATTCGCTGCAGCGGGATCTGGACAGCCTTGAGGACCGCCGTTCCAGCCGGTCACTGGCAGAGATTTACCATGACCTTCTCCACGCCATGGCGGACGTCCACACCCAGTTTGCCCATGGCGTGCTGTCGCTGACTGATCGCGCGCATGCAGAAACACTTTACAAAACCTGTTGCCGCTCGCTTCAGCAGCAGCTTCACTCGGCCAATCGCGCCCACCGCGAAATCATTGATGAGCTGAATGAAAAACTGGCGGAAAAACTGTTCATCAATTTCTCGCTGTTTCAGTCTCTGCCCGATGTCTGGGGGATCGATCAGATTTTCCCGATCATGCCGATCAACGGTCTGCATCGGCCGCTGAATCGGCGCGCCGTGATACAGGACATTACCTGTGATTCCGACGGCCGCATTGATCGGTATGTTGACGGCCAGGGCATCGAAACCACCCTGCCCCTGCCTGCAGATGTCCCGGGTGAACCCATGCTGATGGGCTTTTTCATGACCGGCGCCTACCAGGAAATCCTGGGAGACATGCACAACCTGTTTGGCGATACCCATTCAGTGGATGTGTCCGCCAACCCGGAGGGCGGTTACAGCATCAGCGAACCCATCCGGGGCGATACCGTCGCCAAGGTTCTGCAGTATGTGAACTTTGAACCGTCAGCCCTGATACAGGCCTATGAACAGAAATTTGCGGCCAGCGACATTGGCCGGGACACCGGGGAGGGACTGCTGGCAGAACTGGCAGGCGGGCTCAGCGGCTACACTTACCTGGAGGAATAAAACACCGGGAACCGCTTTTTTTCAATGCAGGCAATCCGGCAGCACCAGGCAGTCGTATAGCTTTTCAACTGACAAATCCAGGACGAGCGCATAGAATGATAAATAATACGATTTCAAGTCATGCAACAGTCAAGGAGCGTCCGGTGAGCACACTGGATAAAAAGCCAGCGCGAGCCGAGGGCCGGAAAGACCCCTGGAGCCAGCTGCTGATAAAAGTGGGCAAGCACCAGGACCGGGAAGCCTATCATGCCCTGTTCCAGCACTTTGGTCCGCAAATCAAGTACTATGCGATGGCTAATGGTATAGCGAATCATGCCGAAGAGCTGGTCCAAGAAGTCTTCGTGTCGATCTGGCGTCGTTCGTGTCTGTATGACTGGAAAAAAGCGGCAGCATCCACCTGGATTTTTACCATAGCCCGGAACCAGCGCATTGATATGTTGCGAAAAATGCAACGCACCAGCGCCGAAATGCCGGTAGAAACAGAAGACTTGTGGCAGATTCCGGGTGGGAATGAAAACGAACCGGTGACGTCGCTGCACAGGTTGATGTCTGAACGTCGCGTCCGTGAGTCTCTGAAGCACCTGCCCGAAGAGCAAATCACGGTTATTGCGAAAGTGTATATGGAAAGCAAGTCCCACCAGATGGTTGCGGACGAACTGAACATTCCCCTCGGAACAGTAAAGAGCCGGGTTCGCCTGGCGTTGAACAAGCTCAAAGTGATTTTGCAGGATCAAAACGTATGAATTCGCACCACCCTGAGACGATAACGCTGATGGAGTTCAGCGCAGGTAATCTGAGCGAGCCTCATGCCCTGTGTATCAGACTGCATCTTGACCAGTGCGCGGAATGTCGCAGTCGGGTTGACACCCTTGAGAGCCTCGGGGCCGTAATGATGGAAAGCCAGCCGCAGCCTGAGGTAACACCTGGAATGTTTGATTCCATCCTGTCGCGTATAGACAGCGACAGCGATAATCGCTATCAGGTGGACACGTCCGCCAAGAGCAGCAGACGCATCAGCCCTCTGGAAAAACTTCTGGGCGATGACCTGAACAGTCTGCCCTGGAAGCGTCAACTGGGTGATGTCAGCGTGCTGGAGATAACCGACCGGTTTCCCGGCCAGAAAGAGCAGGTTGTGCTCCAGAAACTGGCGGCCGGTGGTAAAGCACCCTCGCATACCCACCGCGGTGAGGAAACAACGATTGTGCTGCAGGGCGCATTTGCAGACCAGAAGGGCGTCTTCAACCAATGGGACTTCGTGGTGCTGAACCACGAAGACAACCACAAACCCGTGGCCGTTGGATGCGAAGACTGCATCACGCTGTCAGTGCTGAGTGCGCCCGTGAAGCTAACGGGTACATTCAGCCGTATGCTCAATCCGTTTATTCGCTGAATGCCGGATTTCGGTCAGGTAATTCCAGTCTGACCAAGATTAATGGCCGGGACTCTGTCCCGGCTTTTTTATGCGCAACCTTACCAGGGCAGCTGAGCGCCCTCCCAGTCGAGAAACTGCCCGTTGTTATCCTGCGTTAGCCCACCGATCACCCGGGCAATATTTTCTGCGGTCTCTGCAGGCTGATGAACTTTCAGCTGCGCCAGAGAGCGGGAGAAGGGCTCGCTCAGCGGCGACAGCGTCGTGCCGGGATGGATGGCAACACAGGCCAGGGGGCGGCATTTGCGGGGCAGCTCTATGGACAGGTTACGGACCAGCATGTTCAGCGCCGCTTTTGAGCTGCGGTAAGCGTACCAGCCCCCAAACCCGTTATCCGTAATGGACCCCACTTTCGCGGAAATCGCGGCCACGGTTTTAAACCGCCGATGGCGAAGCCAGGGCGCCACCGCACGCACCAGCATGGCGAACCCCGTCGCATTCACCGCGAACGCATGGGCAAGCGCATCCGCGTTCAGGTCTTCCAGGCGTTTTTCCGGCTGAAAACCCTGGCCATGCAGAAAACCCGCCGCATAAATAACCCCGTCCAACCCGGCATCCGTACCAGGCACTGACCGGATCTCAGACGCCAACTGATCGGGATCAACTGACGCCGCCGCATCCCAGGCAATGAGATTGACCCGGTCCTGAATCGCCGAATCAAACGTGACTGCAGAGGGGTCGCGGCAAAGCCCGATAATCTCCACGCCCGTGTCGGTTGCCAGGTAGTGCTCTGCCAGAGCGTATCCGATAGCGCCCGATACCCCGGCAATCAGAATGTGCTTCATCTTGTGCTCTCCTGCTGAAAGGCCTGTCAGAGGTACGAAATTGTCCCGGAACGGACTGATTCCGGTGAACCAATTAATTCAAACGACCGTATGAATACAGCATAGAGAATACTGCATTTCACCCGCCTGACGGTTTTAGGAGAGATTTCCATGCAATACCAGGCTCCCGCTAATGATCTCAACTTTTTGTTGTTCGATGTACTGGGCGTCGATAAGCTCCACGAGCTGGAGAAATACGCCGATGCTACCCCGGATCTGATTACGGCCGTCATTGAAGAGGCCGGAAAACTGGCTTCAGAAGTGATTCAGCCCACCAATCAGATCGGCGACCGCCAGGGCTGCAAATACAATCCCGAGACCCACGACGTGACCACACCCGACGGGTTCAGGGAAGCCTATGCCAAATTTGTGGAAGGTGGCTGGACTGCGCTGGACGCGCCTATTGAGTATGGCGGCCAGGGTCTACCTCATACCCTGAAATTCGTGGTGGACGAAATGATGTGTTCCACCAACCTTTCACTGGGGATGTACCCCGGCCTGACCCACGGTGCTATTACTGCGCTGCATTCCCACGGGTCCGACGAGCTGAAAGACATCTACCTGGGAAAGCTGATCTCCGGCGAGTGGACCGGCACCATGTGCCTGACCGAACCCCAGTGTGGCACCGATCTGGGTATGATTCGCACCAGGGCCAAGCCCAACGATGACGGGTCCTATGCCATCGAAGGCACCAAGATCTGGATCACCGGCGGCGAACATGACCTGGTCGACAACATCATTCACCTGGTGCTTGCCAAACTGCCGGGGGCACCGGATACCACCAAAGGGATCTCCCTGTTTGTTGTGCCCAAGGTGTTACCGGACAGCGGTGAGCGCAACCCCGCCTTCTGCGGCGGCCTTGAACACAAAATGGGCATCAAAGGTTCCGCCACCTGCGTGATGAATTTCGAAGGCGCCAAAGGCTGGCTGGTGGGCGAGCCCAATAACGGCATGCGCGCCATGTTCACCATGATGAACGAGGCCAGGCTGATGGTCGGAATGCAGGGCCTGGGTCTGGCGGAAATGGCCTATCAGGAAAGCCTGGGCTTTGCCCGTGAGCGACTTCAGAGCCGCTCGCTGAGCGGACCCAAGAATCCGAACGGCCCGGCTGATCCGATCATCGTGCACCCGGACGTGCGTCGCATGCTGATGCGCCAGAAAGTGCTGAACGAGGGCATGCGGGCCCTGGCGCTGTTTACCGGGCACAAGCTGGACCTTTCGGTTGCTCATCCAGATGAAGCGGCGCGCGAAGCCTCGGACGACCTGGTCCAACTGTTGACACCCGTGGTCAAGGCCTTCCTCACGGACGAAGGCTACAACAACGCCAACGTCGGCCTGCAAGTACTGGGTGGATCCGGTTTCACCACCGACTGGCCGCTGGAGCAGCTGGTTCGTGACGGTCGTATTGCGAGAATTTACGAGGGTACCAACGGCATTCAGGCCATGGATCTCGTGGGGCGTAAACTGGGCCTGAAGGGAGGCCAACTGGTCCGCACCCTGTTTGGCGAGCTGACCGCGTTCCTCAAGGACAATCCACAGGCGCCCCACCGTGAAGAGCTAAAGGGCGCGTTCAAAGCGCTGGAATCCGCCACTATGTGGATCGCCCGGAATGCCTCGAAAGATCCGGAGCAGGCCGGTGCGGCTGCATCGCCCTACCTTCGCCTGATGGCGCTGACGGTCATCGCCTACCTCTGGTCCCGCATGGCCGGCGTTGCCCAGGCGCAGCTCGACAAGGGCGAAGGCAACAAACCGCTGCAGGAAGGCAAGCTGATATCCGCGCGCTTCTACTTCGAAAAGGTGCTGCCGGAAATCGAGCAACTGAAGCAGGACATTGAAACCGGCAAGGATTCAATGATGGATCTGGACGACCAGCACTGGTCAGCCTGATCAACGCCAGAGCCAGGCAACCTCTTGAGAGCCGCGCACTTGCGCGGCTTTTTTTATGAACGCAGGACTGAGGTACAATCACGCTCCCGAAGGGCTTTGGACAGTCCGTAAACGGCGGAGAGATACAGTGACGAATGATGACTACCAGTTCCGCTTTGGCGGCATTGAACGCCTTTATGGTCGCACCGCGCTGGCGGCTTTTCGGCAGGCCCATATCGCCATTATCGGGCTGGGTGGCGTGGGTTCCTGGGCGGCAGAATCGCTGGCACGCTCCGGCATTGGCAGGATTACCCTGGTGGACATGGACGACGTATGTGTGTCCAATACCAATCGGCAACTGCACGCGCTGAATGGCCACTATGGCCAGACCAAGACCGACGCCATGGCCGAACGTTTACGGGCCATCAATCCCTATGCGGACATCCGCACACATTTCGGTTTCCTGACCACCCGCAATGTGGCAGACCTGATCACCGATGACCTGTCCGGTGTGGTCGATGCCATCGACAGCGTCAAGCCCAAGGCTGCGCTGATTGCCCACTGCAGGCGTCGCAAGATTCCGCTGATTTGTGCGGGCGGCGCCGGTGGCCAGATGGACCCGACCCGGATTCAGGTCAGCGATCTCAGCAAGACCACCCAGGATCCACTGTTGGCGAAAGTTCGCAATCTCTTGCGTCGGGAGTATGGGTTTTCCCGCAACCCCAAGCGACGCTTCGGCGTGGAAGCCGTATACTCCCTGGAGCAGCTGACGTATCCGGCCGAAAATGGCGAAGTCTGCCTGCAGAAACCCGCCACCGACGGCCCGGTCCGGCTCGATTGCGCAACCGGTTTCGGAGCCGCCAGCCCGGTCACCGCCAGCTTTGGTTTTTTTGCCGCCTCCAGACTGCTTGCCAGGCTGGCCCGCAAGGCAACAGCCATCCACTAAACCAAGCCAGAAGGAACTGACCTCGTTATGACCGTCAGTACAGTTTTTCTTCTCGCCTGCATCGGCGTTATTTCCCTCTTCTGCCAATGGCTGGCCTGGCGTTTACGTATGCCGGCCATCCTGTTTCTGCTGGCGGGTGGCATTGCCGCAGGGCCCATGTTCGGCTTGCTCGATCCCGAAGCCGTGTTCGGGGACCTGCTGTTCCCGCTGATTTCGCTGTCCGTTGCCATCATCCTTTTTGAAGGGAGCCTGACTCTGCGATTCAGCGACATTGCGGGTCACGGCAGAATGGTCCGCAACCTGATTCCGGTTGGTTCGGTGGTTACCTGCACCATCGGCACGCTATCCGCACGCTGGATACTGGACGTGTCCTGGGAAGTCGCCCTGCTGTTCGGGGCCATATCGATTGTCACTGGCCCAACGGTCATCGCACCGCTGTTACGCTCGGTTCGGCCACAGGCAAAACTGGCCAATATTCTCCGCTGGGAAGGCATTATCATCGACCCGGTCGGTGCACTGCTGGCGGTCCTGGTGTTCGAGGGCATCGTTTCCTGGGGCCAGGGCAACGTGTTCGGCCATTCCGTCTGGATCTTTGGCAAGACCCTGGCAGTGGGCTTTCTGCTCGGCGTACTTGCAGGCTGGCTCAACGGTCTTGCTCTACGCAAGCATCTGATTCCGCAGTACCTTCACAATGCGGGTACGCTCACCTTCATGCTGGGGGTCTATGCGCTGTCCAATGAGCTGGCCCACGAATCCGGCCTGTTGACCGTTACCGTTATGGGCATCTGGATGGCCAACATGAAACAGGTGCCGATCGACAGCATTCTGGAATTCAAGGAATCCCTCAGCGTACTGCTGATTTCCGCACTGTTCATCATTCTGGCGGCCCGCGTGAATTTTGATGCCATTGCGGAACTTGGCTGGGGCCTGGTTCTGGTGCTGGCGTTGCTTATGCTGGTGGCCAGACCGGTCAGTATTTTCCTGTCCGCCATCGGCACCTCACTGAACTGGCGTGACAAACTTTTCCTGAGCTGGATCGCGCCGCGGGGCATCGTGGCGGCCGCCGTCTCGGCGCTGTTCGCCTTCCAGCTGCAGAAGCTGGGTTATGAAAGCGCGTCAGCGCTGGTGCCGCTGATATTCATGCTGATTATCGCCACCGTGACCATTCAGAGCCTGACGGCCAGGCCACTGGCGCATTTACTGAAAGTTGCAGAGCCCTCGACCTATGGTTTCCTGATTCTGGGGGCCAACCCCATTGCCCGGAAAATCGGCATTGCACTGAAAAATCTCGAGGTGCCCGTAACCCTCACGGACACCAACTATGAGAACGTGAAACTGGCAAGGATGGACAATCTGTCCGTCTATTTTGGCAACCCGGTTTCGGAACATGCCTCCACCCATCTGGATCTGACCGGTATTGGCAACCTGCTGGTTGTGTCGCCCTATAAACACATGAATTCCCTGGCCACCTATCACTTCCTCGACTGGTTCGGCACAACCAATGTGTTCACCCTGTCGGACGGCGAACAGGACCAGAATGCCCGCCTGCGCACGGCCGAAAAAATTCACATGACCCGCGGGCTGTTCAACGGCCTGAGTTACGCCAAGCTGGCCAGCCTGGCCGCGAAAAACTATACCATCAAGATTACACAGCTGAGCGACGAGTTTACCTTCGGGGACTTTCAGGCCAACTACGCGCAACAGGCCTGCGTACTGTTTGTACTGGACAGCAGAGACCGGATCTCCCCGGTGAAAGACGTTGAAAGCCTCAAACCGGAGAAAGGCTGGACCCTGGTCAGCCTTGTACCGCCGCAGCCAGGCAAAGAAAAGAAGCAGAGCTGACGGGAAGAGTCAGGAACGGCAGTCAAGCACCAGCTTGCCGCGAACGTGTCCACCCTGAAGAGTCAGGTGCGCCTGCTGCACCTGATCGAGCGGGAAAGCCTGCTCAATGTGAATGCGCACATCGCCGTCTTCAATCAGCTCTGCGATTTCCTCAAGGTGGAACACATCCGGCCGCACGGTCATGCCGTGGGCTCTGAGCCCCATGGCTTCAGCCTCGGTGATAATCTCATCGGCGGTTACCGTCGGAATCGTCACCAGCACACCATGCTCGCTGAGGGTGTGCAAAGAGCGCTTGCCCACGTCACCACCAATGAGATCCAGCACCACATCCAGCCCGAAACATTCCTCTTCGACCCGGGTCGTGTGGTAATCGATTACCTCGTGTACCCCCAGGCCGGCGAGAAAATCCCGGTTGGCGTCGGACGCAGTGGCAATCACATGGGCACCGCGCTCTCTCGCGAACTGCACGGCGAAATGGCCTACGCCCCCGGCACCGGCATGAATCAGCACCTTCTGCCCGGCCTCCAGCTTGGCCACCTCGAACAGGGCCTGCCAGGCTGTCAGCGCCGCCAGCGGCAAGGCGCCCGCAGCCACAAGATCAAGCTCTTCGGGCACTATGGCAAGGTCGGCCGCAGGGGTAACCACGTACTCACTGTAGGCGCCGCCCCCGCCGGGAAAGCCAATCATACCCATCACCCTGTCACCCGGCGCGAGGGTGGTCACGTCATCACCAACGGCGACAACCTCGCCGGCAATGTCGTAGCCCGGAGTCCAGGGCAGATGGTTTTCAATCTGGCGGGCGGCAAAGCCCAGACCTTTTCGGGTTTTCCAGTCAATAGGGTTCAGGCCGGCGCCTGCGACCCGCACAAGAACCGAATCGGCGCCCGGCCGGGAAACCTTCGTCTGCTCCACCCTCAATACCTTCACGTCGCCGAAGCGATCGTAAACGACCCTGCGCATCAGGTCGTCAGAACTCGAATCCGTGTTGTTTTGCGTCGGGCTCGGCATAGGGCTCTCCGGTAGGGGTTCAGTCAGCGTGGCAGTCACGCCGGGTGCAATCTGAATGCTCTCAGGTTAGCAGAAGTCAGCGCCACAGTGACTAGTGTCCATCAAGGCGGCGGCCACCCTCCACCAGAACGCCGCCGAGAATGCGCTTGAACTCGGGCGGCATGCGAGACGGTCGCTGGCTTTTCATATTTACACAGGCGTGGGTAGACAGCGCCCTCACCAGGGTTTTGCCATCGGATTTGCGGATCAACTGGAACTGGCGGGCAGACCGGAAGCGGCCATCAAAATCCGTCAGCCAGGTCCCCAGTTCGAGAACATCACCGGCATTGGCAGACGCCAGATAATCAATCTCGGTGCGGGTGATCGCCATCGCTTTGCCGGTTTCTTCATGCAGCGACCAGGTCATACCCAGGCTTTCGATATGGGCCCAGCTGACCTCTTCAAGCCAGCGCAGGTACACCACGTTGTTGGCATGCCCCAGCCGGTCGGTATCCTCGGGCGAAACGGTTATCTCTTGGGTAAAAGGGGTCGAAAGATCCCAGTTCAATTCGGATTGATCATTCATTTACTACGCCCCCAACGCCGGGAAGAGCCTCAATGGCCATTCGTCCGATCCGGTTATTGTGCAGAGAACCAAAATACAGAAAGCCTTCATGTGGATTCACCCCGTCAGAAACTGACGGCACAACGCCAGAAAGGTGTCCGGCTTTTCGGCGTGCAACCAGTGGCCAGCTCCCTCAATAATGCGCAAGTCGGCGTTGGGAAACAGCCCGGTAATGGTGTCGCGGTGTTTGGTCTGGATATAGGCCGAGTCCGCACCTTTGATAAACAGCACCTTTCCTTCGTACGGCCCATCGCCTTCAGGGGCGGCAGACAGCGCCTCATAGCTCCGGTCGATAACCGGCAGGTTGAGGCGCCACCGGTAACGGGCGCCACTGGAATCTTTCTCGTCAGCGGGAATCGGGCGCAGGTTCTTCAGCAGGAACTGACGGACGCCAGCCTCTTCCACATACTCAGACAATGCCGTATCAGCGTCCTGTCGGGATTTGAGTGCGCTGGTATCGATGGCTTTCAAACCTTCCATAACATGGTCGTGTCGTGGCTGGTAGGTGACCGGTGATATGTCTGCCACAATGATTCCGGCAATGCGTTCCGACGCGTTCAGTGCCAGCTGCATAGCCACCTTGCCCCCCATGGAGTGACCAAGAACCGTGACGGTATCAAGGCCTTTTGCATCCATATAGGCCAGTACATCATTGGCCATTTCCGGGTAACTCATGGTGTCGGCGTGGGCCGATTTACCGTGATTGCGCTGATCCAGCGCGTGAACCTGCCAGCCATCCTCAAGCCCACGGGCGATAACGCCAAGATTGTCCAGCGAACCGAACAGACCATGCAGCAGGATAAGCGGGCGCCCGTTACCACTGATACGATGATGAAGTTCAACAGTCATGAACACCTTCTCCAGCCGGGTTGAGCAGTCAGACACAATGAAACCGGGTGAACCCGGCTGTTAACGTGTCAGGTAAAACAATGATCAGCAATAGTAGATGCTGTTGCGGCGCTCTGCCAGCGCAACAATATTGGAGTGTTCCGGTCCGTTGTGCCGCATACAATCTGCGATTCCATAAAACACCATCTGATGAGCGCAACCCGATTGCCGCCTGCACTCCCTACAATGCTATCTTTAACGCTGACAGGCACAATTGACGGGCTGTTACATTCAAGTGACCGTTTGTGATAGCGGACATGACATCTTTCTCATCAACGTAAAAGGTCATTGTGAGCGCCGAGCAAGCCAATCCCAGCACATCGCCGATGATCGCCGCATCCAGCACGCTGGCACTGGTGCATTACCTGGAATGTCAGGGCGTTCTTGACCCCGGGGCCGTGGAAAAGATCATCGGCCATCCCCTGGAAGCGTTGACCGACCCGGATTTGAGTATTCCCGCTGATCAGCACTACCACCTGTGGGAGTACGCGGAAACCGTCACCGGTGACCCGGCCGTTGGCCTGCACGCAGGACAGATGGTGGAACCCGATCGCATGGGCCTGGTGGGGCATGTGTTCTTTAACTGCGACACTCTGGGCGAGGCGGTTACCCAGTATGCCAGGCTGCACCGACTGATCAACGAATCCGTCAGGCTGAGTTTTGAGCAGACCGATGACCAGGCCATTCTGACCTGGCAGGCAGATTCCGCCGGCCACTATTGCCGCCAGGATATGGACCGCACCATTGCCTCCATGCTGTGTCGCACCCGGCATTTCATTCACCCGTCAATCGTGGCGGACTGGGTTGAAATTGCCCACGCAAAGCCCGGCTATGCACGGGAATACCGGGACCTGTTCGGCGGCACGGTGAGATTCGGCTGTGAGCAGACCCGCGTCGCCTTCGACCGTCGTTATCTGGACCACCCCATCCCCTATCGTAATCCCTACGTCTATTCAGCGGTTCTCAAGCAGGTGAATTCCCTGCTGGCAAGGGTTCAGAGCCGCCGGACCTTTGGCCGCAAAATCCGCCGACTGATTTCCCAGCAGATGTCCACGGAGCGCATTGACGCCGATACTCTGGCCCGTCAATGCCACATGAGCCGGCAGACCCTTTACCGGCGGCTGAAAAAGGAGGGTCTGGGCTTTCACGAACTGGTGGAGGAGGTGCGCAAGGATAAAGCCATGCGCTACGTGGCCTCTGATCATTACGCCCTGGGTGAAATCGCGTTTCTGTTGGGTTTTTCCGAACTCAGCGCCTTCAGCCGCGCTTTCAAACGCTGGACCGGCATCGCTCCGGCCCAGTACCGGGCCGAGCACCGTGCGGACCAGGGCGGAGTCGTTGAATCATGAGTCTGTCTGATCCGTCCTGGATTGTCCTCGGGCTGATTGCCCTTTACACCGCAGCTGCGGCCTGCATTTACCGGATACTGCTGAGCTACCGCACGGCTCAGGGGGCCATCGCCTGGATACTGGCGCTGATTGGTCTGCCCTACCTGGCCGTGCCTTTTTTTCTGCTGTTCGGGCGTAACCGGTTTGGCGGCTACCTGCGGGCAAAAAGACCCGACCGGGAAGCCCTCAGTGGCGTGCTGGGCCAGTTCGAGCAGCAAAGCACGGTCATCGACCGCCCGGGCGAGGCTCAGGGTAGTGAAGAACTTCAGGTGCTTTGCAAGCTGGGCCGACAGCCTTTTACGTCCGGCAACCACTGTGACCTGCTGAAAGACGGCGCGGCCACCTTCGAAGCCCTGTTCGAGGCCATGGAAAACGCCCGGCACTATATTCTGCTGGAATTCTATATTGTGCGCTCGGACAAGGTGGGCCAGCGCATCAAGTCGATTCTGAAGCGCAAACTGGCGCAGGGCGTCGAGGTCTGGTTCCTGTACGACGATATCGGCAGTGTCTGGCTGCCGCGCAAATATCTGAATGAGCTGTCCGCCGCAGGCGCCCGTGTGTCGTCTTTCGGCGACGGCAACCTTCGTCGTATGCGATTGCAAGTCAATTTCAGGAACCATCGCAAACTGCTGGTGTGCGATGGCGAGGTAGGATTTGTCGGTGGCATCAACCTGGGTGACGAATACCTGGCCGCCGCCGGCGATGACGAACCCTGGCGCGACACCCACTGCCGCATCCGCGGCCCTGCCGTCCAGGGTCTGCAACTGGCCTGGCTGGAAGACTGGAACTGGGCCAGCCACAAGATCCCGGATCTCAACTGGACAACGCAGGCCATCCCCGATGGCAACGAGGAGGTGCTGATTTTCCCGATGGGTCCCGCGGACCTCTACGAAACCGGTTCGCTGTTCTTTCTGAACTGCATCAACAATGCCCGCCGGCGGCTGTGGATAGCGTCGCCCTACTTTGTGCCGGATTTCCAGATTCTCAATGCCCTGCAACTGGCGGCACTGCGAGGCGTGGATGTTCGCATCATCATACCGGAGAAATCCGACAGCTGGTTGATTGGCCTGGCCGCCTATTCGTATCTGGTACAGGCATCCCGGGTGGGTATTTCAATTTACCGCTATCAGCCGGGTTTCATGCACCAGAAAACCATTCTGGTGGATAACCGTTACGCGGCGGTCGGCACTGCCAACCTGGACAACCGCTCGATGCGGCTGAACTTCGAGATCATGGCCATCAATACGTCCCCGGCCTTTGTCGGTCGCATGGAACAGATGCTGAGCGCAGACCTGGAATGCTGTCGTCTGATGACCGAAAGCGACTACCGGGACCGCTCCACCGCCTTCCGCCTGACCTGCCGCGCCGTCCGCCTGATGGGCCCGCTGCTATAGTGACTGACACCAGGGATTCGCAAGCGCCGGAGACCGCTAATCAAACAGCTGGGTAAATGAAAAACCCACGTTGAGATAGGCGCTCCAGTCGTCTTCATTATTGTACGCCGTGGAGAACTGCACCGGCCCAATGACCGTTTCCACGCCCGCAAACAGGCTCCAGGAATAAAGCAGGCTGTTCCAGCGGGCGTCGCCAAGGGACGACCAGGCGTTGCCGGATTCAGCTCCGACCCCGGCAAACCAGGGCACAAAAGGCCCGCCAAACGACTGCCGTGCGAACACGCTGGCTAATGCTGCATCCTCACCGGCAATCTCCCCCTGGCTGAACGCTGATAACCGCTGGAATCCTCCCAGAGTGACCGAGTTTTCAATACCCGCCACGCCCCCGGTTACCGCGTTGGCAAACACCAGCCCGGTCACCGTGGTCCTGTCCCAGGTTTTCGCGCCCAGGGCCATGACCCGCACAGAATCAAAATGGCGATCCGAGCCCAGGTCCGGCCGCTCCATCCTGCCCCGGATACCGCCAAAAGCGCCGGATTCGGGCAGAAACGCATCGTCCAGTGAGTCGTGTTCAAAGACCAGGTTTACATTGCCCTTGCGGATGTATTGATAAGCGACGACCTGGGCGCCAATCTGTTCATCCACCGTGGCGTATCCCAGCCTGTAGGTCAGGCTGGCCTGATTGTTGACACCCATTTCCATGCCCAGGGTCAGATCGACCTCACTGGTGGACAGGTCGATCTCGGTAATCCGGACGCCGTCGCCGTCAAAGGCGCTGAAGGTCTCCCGCCGGAACTCGGCGCCCAGTGCCAGAAAACGTTCATAGCCATAGTCGAGCGGCTGAAACCATTCGCTGCGCACCCAGGGCTCGGTGCCTACCTGCAGGCCGGTGGTCCATTCCGCGCCGAGGGCGTTCAGTTCAGTCAGCCGCAAGGAAGCCGCCAGGTTGAAATCGGTCTTGTTCTCGAAGTTATCTTCGTAGTTCATTCCGAAAGAAAGGTAGTTAGGACCCCAGCTTTTTCTGCGTGCCTGCACCAACAGACTCGCGCCGCCCTCCGGTGCCGGTTCCAGGGAATAGGATACGGTTTCATAATATCCGAGCCCATAGATTCGCTTGAGATCCAGCTCCAGCTGATCCGCATCCAGCGGCTCGCCCACCGGCTGCCGGATACGGGAGCGGATAAAATCAGCGGCCAGGCGATCGCCTCCCGACACCTCGATGCGGGAGATGGCCGACGGGGTCGGGGGCCGCTCGCTCAATTGCCTGCGATAGGCGGACCAGCGTTCGTCGTCAACCGACAGATCACTGAGTTTACCGGCGTGTTTGCGGGCTTCGCTGGCGCCAATCTCGAAAAAAGGCGCGGCCTGATAGAAATCCGCCGATGACAGTGCTCCCAGATCCGGGCGGATCAGCAGGTCCTGATCGCCAAGCAGTTGCAACTGCTGCTCGGTGTTTCTGCGGGTCAGCAGTGTTGTAAGCTGGTTCACTACGGTGAATGCGTCCCGCAGTTCGTCCTTATCCAGCAGGGGATCGGTAATATCCACTGCGATCACAATATCGGCACCCAGATCACGGGCCACGGACACCGGCAGATTGCTGGCAACACCGCCGTCAACCAGCAGCCTGCCCTCACGGTTGACCGGGGCATAGACACCGGGAACGCTCATACTGGCTCGAATGGCTTCAGACAGATTTCCGCTGCCAATGATCACCGCTTCACCGGTTTCAAGGTCGGTAGCAACGGCGCGAAAAGGAATCGGAAGCTGGTCGAAATCTTCAATCAGAGCCGCGTCACGGGTGAGCTCATTGAGGATAAAGCCAAGGTTCTGACCGGCAATGATTCCGCCACCCAGCTCAATACCCCCGGTACTGACGCCGATACCGGGCGTGATCGGGAAGCGCCAGTCCTGGCGTTTGCGGCGAACCGGCTTGAACACCCGTCCGGGATCGTCCCGAAAACTGGAGAGCCAGTCCAGGTTAATAAACCGGGCTTCGATATCCTTCACCGTCATGCCGGAGGCATAAAGAGCACCGACCGCGGACCCGGCGCTGGTGCCAACCACCATGTCCACCGGCACCCGGATTTCCTCCAGCACCCGCAGAACCCCGACATGGGCCATGCCTTTCGCGCCACCACCGCTGAGCACCAGCGCAACTTTCGGGCGATCCGGCGCGGCTATTGCGCTGGCTGTCCACAACACCAGCAGAATCAGAAGCAGTGGGTGGCGCATCAAACCCCTTGCCTGTCCGCACTCATGCCTTGTTTCCCGGCTCGTCGTCCCGGTCTGCCAGCGATAGATGGGAAACATCGGGCACCACCGGCGGCGGCAGTTCGCGGGACACTGCCAGTTCCGACCCGGCCGGCGCCAGAGTCCATCCATCCAGATTCTCGAACATGGGCGTCTCCGCCTCCCTGTGCTCCGCCAGAGTCATACCCGGCGGGTCCAGCGTGAGCTCCGAACCCGCGAGAATACCGTCCACTTTTTCGCCAGCAAGCTTCGGCCTGTCTCCGGGCTCTACCTTTACCGGGCCTGGCGAATTCCGGGTGGGTGCGGCCCGGGGCGTTTCAGACGCTGTGGGCTTTTCCGGTGCTGAAGGTGTTGCCATTGCTGAGCGCTCTTTCGGCGCAACGCTGGCGTCCATCGGCTCGACGTAAGCCACCATGCCATTTTTGTGCAGAACGCCACGGTATTTTTCGGCCTGAGCTTCCTCCAGCCGGTTACGGATCACCACAGGCTTGCCGCTGAACATTCTGGCAACCTGGTCGGCGTTCGCCTTGAAAAGGGTTCTGGCGTTGTTTCGGGCCGCTTCCGGGTCGGTACCGGGCGTGCATTCACCTCTGAAAACCAGTTGAAACATGATCCTACCTCTGACGTCGCCGTTATTCTTCCATAGTAGTTGAAACCATGGATCTGCGGGAACCTTGATCCAGATCGGGTGCTGCCTGGCAAAGTGTGAACAATTGAAAAATATGACCAGAAAATGAACAGACCTCTGGCGATTTCACGTAAACATCAGTAACCTTTGTTTACATAGGGTTACCTGATTCTTCTATCTGTCTGAAATTCGGAAGCAAGTGGATACCAAGATGGCCAACACATTCAAACGCCTGATCAATGCCTTGATACTCCCCCTGTTATTCAGTGCCGGGCAGGCCACTGCCGGCAACCTGGACCTGCTGCTCAGCGGCCTGTTCCCGCACCATCAGGCCACCTATATCGGTTATGAAAGCATCGAACGCGAAGCGATTCCGGTATCCTCAGCGGTCGAGCGCAAATATCTGATCGTAGACTTTCGCTTCAACAACGAACCCGCCACCGAGCAGCTTCAGGCCAGCGTTCATAAAGTCTGCATGGCCATGCTCAAGGATCGCGACCTGATCCGCGATCTGACCGAGCAGGGCTACGACATGGTTTCAGTCGCCTTTGACCGTCGATCACAGTTCGATTGCCTGTAAACCCGCATCTAGTCTTCCCGGTCCAGTAAACGCGGAAATGCCTCCAGGGCGCTATTGACTGCGTCCAGATTAAACGCCTCAACGTCCGCCAGCAGCTTTTCGCCGTAACGGCTCACCGACGGCGAGCGCAGACGCTGGCCCCATTCGATCACCCGGCAGGCAAAGTCTCTCATCCGCTCCGGGTCACCGCTTTCTCTGACCGACTGCCATTCATTGCCAAAGTCTCTCTCCAGCTGCTCCCGCAGCCAGCCCCGCTCCTGCATGCTCAGCGTCTGAGCCAGCAGCCGATCGGATTCCTGCGGCGGACCCTCTTCCTCGGCCTCCTCGCCGGTGACTTCCACATCCGGCAGCCGCACCGTAAAGGTGGAGCCAACGCCGGGTGCGCTCTCAACGTTGAGCTCTCCACCCATCATGCGCACCAGCTTGCGGCTGATGGCCAGGCCCAGGCCGGTGCCACCGTAACGACGGCTGCTCTGACCTTCCTGTTGCTCAAAGGCGTCAAATATCTGTTGCTGCTGGTCTTCAGGAATGCCGATGCCGGTGTCCTGCACCGTTACCACCAACTCCGAAGCGGGGCTTTTCCCAGCGCCGTCCCGGACCCTGCCATCCGCCACCGGCGTTGCGGTCGCCCGCACCCTTACCCCGCCCTCGTGAGTAAACTTGATGGCATTGCCAACCAGATTGAACAACACCTGGCGAAGGCGGGTTTCATCCAGTCTCATGGCGGCAGGCATCCTCGAGTCCACGCTGACCTCAAGGGAAATGCCCTGTTCCGTTGCCCTCAGATCAAAGATATGGCGCACGTCGCTGAGCAGTCGCCGCATGGAAACCGCAGAATAATCCAGCCGCATTTTGCCCGCCTCGATTCGGGACAGGTCCAGAATGTCGTTGATCAGCATCAACAGGCTGCGGCTGCCGGCACGTATGGCGTTCAGATAGTTGCGCTGCTGCGGGTCTTTCACGGTATTGCTCAAAAGGTCGCTGTAGCCAATCACGGCATTCATCGGGGTGCGGATCTCATGGGACATATTGGCCAGAAACTCGCTTTTTGAGCGATTGGCGGCCTCGGCCTGACGGGTCAGGCGCTCGGCGTCCTGTTTGGCAGTTCTAAGGGCATCCTCACTGCGCCGCAGCGCGTTTTCCGAGCGGATCCTTTCATCCACCTCCCGGGACAGCTTGCGATTCCAGTAAAGAAAAATCAGTACCACCGCCAGGGCAATCAGTACGATGCGACGCACCACGGTATAGTCCGTTTCCTGTTCAATATCCAGATGAATCCAGCGGTTATAGATCGATTCGGTTTCGTCCGATTCAAGGCTGCCAAGCGCCTTGTTGAGAATCCCCAGCAGCGTCGGCTGATTTTTGCTGACCGCAAACCGCAGCTCATACTGGTAGGGCGTGATGCTGGTAATCCGGAGATTGGACAGACCCAGGCGCGCCACCGTATAGCTGACCGCCGGTATGTGGGTGACCATGGCATCCAGATCACCGTTGGACAGCGCTAGCAGGCCCTCGTCAACGGAATCCACCGGATACAGGTCCAGATCGGGATGATTGATCAACAGATAGTCGTGGCCCGCCTGGCGCTTGACCACGCCCACACGCTCGTCCCGCAGTTCCCGTAACTCGCCGATAAAACGACCGTCATCGCGTATCGCCAGGGCAATCGGCACCGACAGATAGGCGCGACTGAACAGGAAATCCTGCTCCAGCTGCGGCGTCCGGGTGACAGCAGGCAGTATATCCACCTCCCCCTGACTGAGCTGGTCCTCGGGAACCTGACCCGTTTCCAGCATTTTACGATCGAAACGCACGGACAACTGCTCTTCCAGTCGGGTCACCAGGTCCGGCACCAAACCCCGGGGCTCGCCATCCTGGACAAACTCGAAGGGCGGCCAGTCGGAACGGAAGGCAAGCTGCAGATCGGGATGACGCCTGAGAAATTCAGTCTCTTCCTCCGAGAGAGTGATGGCGCCTTTAACCGCCTCCTGAACACCCGACTGAAGCCAGGGCTGGCGTATATCCCGGTGCTCGTTATGGCTGATGGCCAGCACGGCCTGATTCAGCACTCGGAAAACGCGGTCACGGTCGGGGGCCACTTCAAACACCACATCCACGGAATGCTGGTCCATCAGCCGGGCCAGCCGGACCCCGCTCACCATCGCCGAGCGCAGGTAATCGGACACCACGGCAACCGGCCCCAGAAAGGCATCCGCCTGCCCGGACAACAGCATGCTGACGGCCTCACCCAGGGTATCAACCGGCACCGGGGTAAACGTCTCCACCGGCTCCAGCAGGGCGTACTGATTGTCATCCCCGGCGACCAGCGCGACCCGGGCGCTCTCAAGATCCGCCAGCTCGCGGATCCCGGCGTCTCCGGTCGCGACAAAAAGACCATAGGTAAGCGACATGAGCGGCGTGGAATTCAGGCGTTCGCCGATATCGGGTTGGCGTGACAGACGGGTGGAGAGCCGGGCATCAATCGTCCCGTCGGCCAGCCAGCCATCCAGTTGGGCCTTGTTGCCGGTAACCTGTTCGATTTGCAGCCCAAGCTTCGCCGATACGATGTCCAGATAATCGATGAACACGCCGGCGAGCCTGCCCTCGCCGGTGTCGAATACCAGAGGCACCTGATCACTGCGAACGCCTACCCGCAGGGATTTCTGGGACGCCAGCCATTGCAGGTCCTGATTGCCAAGCACCGGTGCCGGCACTGGCTGGGGTGGATCGGCCACCAGTTGGAGCGGCAACAGCAGACAGGCCAGACACAACACAAGATGCAACGCCGCCTTCACTGGATATCCTTGTGAGTTACACTAGAGTTCAGAAAACAGAGTCGGAACGATCACACTGACTCAATTCACCCATTGATCGAGGAGTGGCTGACCTTTATGGATACCACCAAGCACACGCTAACCACCCTTTTCCAACAGCTCGGCCTGCCCTCGGACCAGGCCAGCATCGAGAGCTTTATCGACCAACACGCCCCGGTGCCTGCCGAGACCGCCCTGCAGGATGCAGCCTTCTGGTCCAACAGCCAGTCCAATTTTCTGGAAGAGGGCCTCGAGGACGATTCCGACTGGGCGGAAATCATTGACGAACTGGACGCCCAGATGCGTCGCTAGACCCTAGACCGCGCGACCGCCGATAAGCACCTGATCGCGTCCGGCCTCCTTCGCCTGATAAAGCGACCGGTCGGCGCGGTCAAACACACTGTCGGTTTCATCGTCAGGCCCGAATTCTGCGATGCCTGCGGAAAAGGTCACGGACACCGGTTCCCCACGAAAATGGAAAGGCAGTTCCTTGATATGGCCCCGCAAGCCATCAAGCACCTCTTTGGCAAGGTCGGCGGACGTTTCCGGAAACAGCAGTACGAATTCCTCGCCGCCAAACCGGGCAATAAAATCGGTCTGACGAAGCCGGTCCGTGATGGCTTTCGCGACCAACTGCAGAACCCGGTCACCGGCCTTGTGGCCATAGGAGTCGTTCACGCGCTTGAACAGGTCGATATCCAGGACCGCCAGGCTCAGCGGATTGCGGTAACGGCGCCAGCGCTGAAATTCAGTATCCAGGCGATCCTGCCAGGCTTCCCGGTTGGGTAGCTGGGTGAGCACATCGGTCAGTGCGCGCTGGCGCTGCTCGCGAAGCTCGTCCTTTACATGTTCTGCCTGAGCCTCCATGGCCGCTACTTTCTGGTGCATGGTGCTCAATTGATCAGACAGATATTTTTCCCGCTCTGATTCCGTGGTTCGAAACCGCCCCACGGCCTCCCGGATAGACATCAGATGGCCTGAAACAGACGCTTTCAACCCCTGGAAATCTTCGCTGGACTCCACTTTCTGCCCGAAGGCATCCAGTTCGCGGCCAATTTCCATATCCAGCTCTGCGGAAGCGCCCATGCGCCCTGCCTGGGCGCTTTCCTGTTCCGAGAAGTATCGTTTCAGTGTGTCAAGACGCTCATCGAGCCTGCGCAAAAACGCCTCGAATTCGCGCTGGCTGCGGGTGACGGCTGAAATCACCAGTTCCGCCACGCCGCCAAGCCCCTCCCGCAATTCGTTCCAGTCATCACTGGCCAGAAGGCATTCCTGCAGTCGCTTCGCCCGTGCCTCCGATGCCGGTTCCAGAACAACCTGTTCAATCACCTGCCCCAAAAGCTCGCCCACCCGCCGGGCCATCTGCACGCGCTGATCCACCGCCTCATCGCTGGTCGGCTCCAGCTCTACCGGGTTATCAGTTGACAACGGCCCGCCCGCAACGGAGGCCCGGTCATCCGTGGGTGGGTCAGCATCCGCCGGTTTCCCGAACAGTTTATCGAAAAATCCCTGCTGGGCCGGAGGTGGTGATTCCGCGTCACGGGCACCCAGGCCCGCCTGCAGAACACTGGCGAACTCGGACAGCCACCCATTGAAGGCGGTTTCAAAAGTCTCCGGCTTCCGAAGCCGCTTCTCCAGATTTTTCAGGCGCTCTTTCAGCGGCTGGAACACACTCTGGCCGCGCAACTCGGATAGCAGCGCTGCCAGGGTGGACTGCAGTTGCCGGTCAACCGCAGCGTTGCGCTCATCCAGGGCAGACACCTGCCGGTCAATGCGGTCCTGCAGGTCATGCCAGGCGTTCGGGTCGGGCGCATCCGCGCGGATCTGTTTTCTGAGACGCCCCAGCAGGCGGTCCAGCTCAGGACTCTGACCTTCTGCAGCGAGACTTGTACGCACCAGCATTCGCTGGAGCATGTTTTTCTCGGTATCCCACCGCGCCTCCCTGACTTCGGAGGTTTCCAGTTCCCTGAGATATTTTTCCTTCCAGGACGGATCCGATGACATCCGCTTCCCCCTTGTTTCGGCACCCCGGTTCCCCCGGGACTGCCCGGTCAATCTGTTGTGATTTACTTACGCTCCCGACGGGCGCGGGGATGGCTCTGATCATACACTTTCGCAAGGTGCTGGAAATCCAGATGGGTGTATATCTGGGTCGTGCTGATATCCGCGTGACCAAGGAGCTCCTGAACCGCACGCAGATCACCGCTGGATTCCAGCATGTGGCTGGCGAAGGAATGTCGCAAAAGGTGCGGATGCAAACGCTGGTCCGCGCCGTTTTTGACGCCCCATCGGCGCAAACGGGATTGAATGCTGCGATTGCTGAGGCGCTCACCCCGCCGGCTGACAAAAAGCGCGGGCTCGCGATCCGTGGCCAGCGTCGGACGAACGTCCAGCCATTGGTCCAGAGCCTGAAGTGCGCGCTGGCCCACGGGAAGAATCCGTTCTTTACCGCCCTTGCCCAGCACCCGCACCTCGCCGCCACGACGGTCGATGGCATACAGATCAAGACCGGCCAGCTCGGACAGCCGCAGTCCCGACGAGTAGATCAGCTCGAACATGCTCAGATCGCGGGTTTCCAGCGCATCCTCGGGGGTGGCATCCAGCAGATGGCTGAGCTGGTCTACGTCCGACACCCGGGGCAACCGATGCGCCGCCCTGGGCGCCCTTACATCCAGCACCGGATTATCCGTGGCCTGATGCTCTCGCAGCAGGTAATCGTAAAAACGCCTGATGGCAGACAGGTGTCTGGCAATGCTGCGCCCGCTCAGGCCGGAACGGCTGAGCACCGCGACATAACGGCGCAGATCGTGGGAGCTCAATTCGCGCCAGGCCGAGCGGCTTTCAGCGCCGGCAACCCAATGACCAAAGCGACGTAAATCGTCCTGATAACTGCTGCAGGTATGGGCCGCATGGCGTTTCTCCGCGGCAAGATACCGGATAAAGTCATCCAGCGGCTGTGCGAGCGCCGCAGCCAGGCCCTGATCATTGCCGGGCTGTGTCATGATCAGCGGGACTCCGCAACCGTATCAACGGGGGTCGCTGCAGCCGTATGACGCTGAAGAATAGGCGGTAACAGGCGGCTGAGAGTGTCGCTGATGTAGGTCAGAAACAACGACCCCATGCTCTGATCGAAGTAACCGGCCTGACAGCTGCCAACGGCAAAAACGCCCACCAGACCGTCAGCGGCATCCGTGGGCTCATGGGTTCGCAGCGGCACCAGCGCTACCGAAGCGATAGGGTCTTCCCGGTCCGGAAACAGAAAGCAGCGTTCGCTTTCATGGAACTGGCCACACACGGCGCGTTCGCCGTCAAGCAGCCCCCCGAGACGTTCCCGGGCCATTTCCGGAGAAACAACATGCAGCGCTCCCCGCCCATTGACAGGCAGTTGCTGATCCGTGAAGAGGATGACCGAAGCGGCGTCGAGGCCAAAATCCCCGCGAATACTGTCATCAATCACCGCAGCCATATCGTTCAGGTTGCGCGCTTCGATTACCTGCATCAACAGGCGTTTGCTTTTCTCAAACAGGCGATCGTTGTGGCGGGCAATGGATACCAGTTCGACCAGTTCCTGGCGCAGGGTGTCCCGTTGCTCCCGGAACAGATGCACCTGTCGCTCTACCAGTGAAATGGCCCGGCCACTGTCGTGGGGCAGGGTCAGGCTGCGCAGCAGTTCATCCTGGTCAACAAAGAAATCGGGGTTCTCGCGAAGATAGTCCGCAACGGTTTCCCGGTTGAGGTCACCGGCCTTCTGGCGGGCCGCTTGGTCTGTCATGCTTGTCTCCTGACGGTAAGGACTGATCAGCGCCTTGCACTGGCTGTGGGTCGGGTGCTCTTGCGCCACCTTGGCGACGCCTCTGCGGGAAGCCTCAACTGACCTTCAAACACGCTGTTGGCATGCCCTTCCATCATAACAGGCGACCCCTCACCCTGCCATTCAACCACCAGGTGGCCACCCCGCAGCTCCACATCCACCCGGGCATCAAGCAGCCCCCGGATACGCCCGGCAACCACGGCTGCACAGGCACCACTGCCGCAGGCCAGGGTTTCACCGGCACCGCGCTCGAATACCCGCAGGCGAACGTGACGCCGGTCCAGAATCTGGAGAAAACCGATATTGGCGCGCGCCGGGAATCGGGGATGGTTTTCCAGCCGCGGGCCAATATCCAGAACCGGTGCCGCATCAACATCATCCACGATCAGCACGCCGTGGGGATTGCCCATTGACAGGGCACTCAGCTCAACGGTTTCACTGCCCACTTCCACGGTGTAAACATCCTTGCGCCGGTCGGCCGCAAAGGGAATGGCCGGTGGATTAAACTCTGGAACCCCCATATCAACGGTAATCAGGCCAGCCTTGCCAACCCGCAGTTCGATCACACCCTTGGCGGTCTGAACGCGAATGATTTTTTTATTGGTCAGGCGCTGATCCCTTACGAAGCGCGCAAAGCAGCGGGCACCGTTGCCACACTGCTCCACCTCGCTGCCATCGCTGTTGAAGATCCGGTAGCGGAAGTCCACATCGGGCAGGCCGGGGGGTTCCACCACCAGCAACTGATCAAACCCGATCCCGAAGTTGCGGTTGGCCAACTCGCGGATGGTTTCCGTGCCCAGACGGAATGGCTGGCTGATGGCATCCACCACCATGAAGTCATTGCCCAGCCCGTGCATCTTGGTAAAGCTCAGCAGGGATCCGCGTCTGGCCTGACTCATATCTGCATCGTTGCTCATCGCGACAGGCAGCTTTCAGGTTCAAGCTGCTCCTCGAGGGTTTCACGGCGGCGCACCACATGCACCTGATCCACATCGACCATCAATTCGGGGGGGCGGTTGCGGGTGTTGTAGTTGGAGCTCATCACAAAACCATAGGCGCCGGCGGAGCGCACCGCCAGTAAATCGCCGGCCTGCAACCGCAGCGGGCGGTCCTTGCCGAGAAAGTCACCGGTTTCGCAGACCGGTCCCACCAGATCCCAGATCTTTTCCTGGCAATCACTGCGGGGACAGACAGGAATGATCGACTGCCAGGCGCCGTAAAGCGCAGGGCGGATCAGATCGTTCATGGCGGCATCGATGATGGCAAAATTGCGGTGTTCGGTGCACTTCAGGAATTCCACCCGGGTCAGCAGTATGCCCGCATTGGCGGCAATGGAGCGGCCCGGCTCCATGACCAGTTCCAGCTGACGCTGACCCAGGCGCTCCGCAACCGCTGTCACATAGTCCGACGGCTGCGGTGGCTGCTCGTGATCGTAGGTAACGCCAAGCCCGCCGCCCATATCCAGGTGCCGGATAACAATGTTTTTCGCGGCCAGGGCATCAATCAACGCCAGGACCCGATCCAGGGCATCCAGAAACGGCGAGACCGACGTCAGTTGCGAACCGATATGGCAGTCCACACCCTGAACATCCAGATTCGGCATGGCAGCCGCCCGTTCATAAACGGCCGATGCCTCGGCAATATCAATGCCGAACTTGTTTTCCTTGAGACCGGTGGAAATGTAGGGATGGGTGCCGGCATCAACGTCCGGGTTCACCCGCAGCGACACGGGGGCTTTTACCCCCAGCTCGCCGGCGACTTCATTCAGACGATCCAGCTCGGTATCCGACTCCACGTTGAAGCAGCGCACGCCTGCTTCCAGCGCCCGCTGCATCTCCCAGCGTTGCTTGCCAACGCCGGAAAACACCACCTTCCCGGGGTCGCCTCCGGCACGGATCACCCGCTCCAGCTCGCCGGCGGACACGATATCGAAACCGGCCCCCAGCCGTGCCAGCACGTTCAGCACTGCCAGGTTGCTATTGGCTTTCACCGCGTAGCACACCAGATGAGGGCGTCCGGCCAGGGCATCATCATAGGCCCGGTAGTGGCGCTCGAGCGTGGCGCGGGAATAGATGTAAGCCGGTGTTCCGAACCGGTCGGCGATGTCTGCCACGGCAACGTCTTCGGCGTACAGCTTGCCATCGCGGTAATTGAAATGATCCATGAGGCTCTCTTTCGACTCTTTTGAGGTCAGGCTCGGCTGTCAGCGGTCATCAGTACTCTGATCATCAGTGCTCTGATTATCAGTACTCTGATTATCAACACTCTGGCGGTCGGCTGCCGTTTCCGGCGCAGGTGCTTTTTCGGTGCTCACCTCAGCGGGCGCGTCCCGGTAAAGCGGACCTTTCTGGCCACAGCCGACCATACTGCCCGCCAGTACCATAAAAAACACCGTTGTAAACGCAGCTTTCATCCTCGCGACCCCTGTGCATCCCGATTGCGCAATTATACCTGAGGGAGGCCCCGCGCGGCGAGATGCCCGGGCGACTCAATCAGCCAGATAGCGGTTCAGGGACTCCTCGAGTGCGTTGCGGTAGTAGAGGTACTGAATGGTCTGGATATCCTGCTGATACACCTGCGGGTCGAGATCATGGGGAAGATGAACGTCCGTCAGGTAAACCGGGTAGGATTCCCTGCTTTTGCGCAACGACCGTATGTAATGGGCCACTGCCGGTATCAGCCGGTCGCCGTATTCCTGAACGGTAAACTCCTGATCGGCGCAGAAAATATCGAACCGGACCCGCACATCGCCTTCCTGCACGCCCACCGCCTGAACCTCCAGCCCCGTCAGCGCGACCCCCTGCCAGCTTGCATCCGGCCGCACTTCCGCGCGCCAGTGGCCATCAATCGCTGCCAGCTCGTAGCACTTGACGCCCGTGGGGCCGGGGGAATCAAGCTGTCTCAGCTGTTTTCGCTCCAGAAGATTTTCAAGGAAACGCAGCAGCGGCACCAGCAGGTAACGCCGGGAACTGAAAGCTTGCTGCCAGGTAAACATACCGCCCAGTTCATCCACCGCCCACAGGTGCGCGCGGTTTCCGATAATGCGATAGAACACCTGAACATTGCCGGGTTCGGTGGCCTGGCATACGGCTTTCAGCTGCGGATCGTCAGCCATGGCGTAGTGATCAAACACCACTGGCAGGTATGCTTCCAGCGGGCGGGCCAGGCATTCCAGCAGCGCGGGTTTGCTGTCCATGGCGATGAAGCCGGGCTCGGTGCCGTTAAAACTGAGCAGGAAATACCGCCTGTCCATTTCGATTATGTAGCGCAGAGGATGCGGCCCATTGCCACCAACAAAGAACGCCCGCATGACATCACTGAACAGTTCCTGGACCCGTCGGGCAATGGTGGCACCGTGCCCGGCGCTGTGACAGTGAACCTGAATGTCGGGCAACTGCTCTGGCGCTGCAGCTACCGACGCCAGGATATTTTTCAGGCACTGGATCAGCGTGTCACCGGCCGCGTAGTGCTGAAGGCTGACTTCGTGCCAGCTGTTGTAGGTCACCTGATCAATAGTGATGACCAGGTTCTCACGACCGCCGCTGAAACCCAGTGAGTCGTGTCTGGCGCTGAGTTTGTGCAGCCCTCTTTCCGTCAGGTGGGCCTGTGGATCGACACCCACATTCACAAACAGCAGGTGCCGCAGAGGCCGAACGCCCCGGGACAGCGCTTCCCGCGATGCCGGCTCCACCGGCATGGTCAGGCAGCCCGCCAGTGCGTCAAGCATGTCCCGCAGCTCGGCAACGGACGCATTGCTGGTGCCACCACGGACGTTCAGGCGCGTGTTCCGGGTCAGCAGGCCATTGCAGAAACACCACACCATCAACTCTGTCAGGTTACCGGAACGCCGGATAACCGGTTGCCAGAAGGCATCGGACGGATCCTCAAGATCCCGGTAAAGCAGCCAGCCATCCTGCAGGGAACCGTCACCCTGCTCCGACTGATGTAAAAACGAGAGGTTCTCTTCAACCAGCGAGGGCGCAAGGCCGGGATTGATCAACTCGATCTTGCCTGCCTTGCGCTGAAAAGCCGCGTAAAGCTTGCGACCCAGCAGGTTCATATCGGTCTGGCTGATAGTCGCCCGGGCACCATGCTCACGAGCCAGCCGCGATAGTAACCGGTAACTGTGGGTCAGCTCCGACACCACCTGGCGGCGCAGTGACATAACGTCCTCCGCCCGCCACCGGGCGCGGTTATCCAGGTACTGCAGCGTGGCCTTCGGCCATTGCCACCCGGCGACCAGGGAATCCAGTAGCGTAGCTCGCCAGTGCCCTCCTGCCGGGTCTATTCGGGTCAGAGGCAGGCCTGACTTCAGATACAGACTCTGACGAACCAGGCCCAGACGGTCGCTCGCGCCATGGTCTATCAGCCACTGCTCCAACCTCTCGTACAGCAGCAGGTAGGGGTCCAGCCGGTTGGTATCGGTGACGCCGGCAAAGACCGCCTGCTTGAAAACCCCCGAAAGCAGCGGCCTGTCCTCGTCCAGGGCGTAACACTCGATCAGCAGCAACTTTAGAATGGTCTTCCAGGGCGCATCGATGCCTTTGTAGAGTTGCCAGACACCCGCCCCCAGAAACTCTTCCCGGGGAATAGAGGGCACGGCTCCGAAATCGATGTACTCGTCCGCCCGGATAAACCGGCACTCGATTAACTGCTGCACGCGCTCCGTGTAACGTTCTTCCTCCTCCGGCGGTATCAGCCACCAGAGCGGGTATCGCCCGCCCAGATGGATGCTGGTGCGGTAGAACTCATCCAGCAGCAGGAAATGCTGGGCACTGCCGCAGTTCTCACCGGTGACCTCGGCGCGTTGACGCCCCTCCCGGAATTCATCGGCGCAGAACACAAAAACATGCAACTCGACCCCGAGACTTTGCGCCCATTCACCCAGCCGCTGTGCCTTGCGCTCCAGGCAGGCAATGCCTTTATCGCCAAGATCCGGGCGGTGGCAAAGCCAGATATCCAGGTCGCTGGCAACGGAGTGGCCCAGAGTGCCCGGGCTACCCATCAGGTACAGGGCTTCCAGATCAGGACGGCGGCGGCCTTCATCTTTCAGCGAAAAGGTTCTGGCCAGTCGGCGGGCAGTGCTTAACACCGCCTCCGGGGGCCGGTAGTGGCTCAGGCCGTAAGGGCAGTGGCTGTCGGTATAACCGGGTAACGAGGGGTGATTGAGGTGAAATACCAGTGGCAGGATTTCCAGCACCGCCTGCTGCCGATAGGTCAGCGCGGAGCGCGCGCGCTCCCAGCGCTGGCGATTGATGCCCAGGAACCGGTCCCGCAATCGGCGGAGTATTTTGCGATCAATGCCCTCGTCAAAATCGAGGGCTATCCGTGCGGTCTGAGCAATCACTTTGGCTCCGGAAAGACGTTTGTTCAGCGACCCTGCCGCGCCCGTGCGACGGCAGCAAGCACCTGCTCCGGGGCTGTACCGCCCAGGTGATTCCGGGCCTGAACCGAGCCATCCAGCGTCAGCACGTCAAACACATCTTCACCGATCACGTCCGAAAATCGGGCCAGTTCTTCGGCGGTCATCTCGGACAGGTCACGACCCTCGCCCAGGCCAAAGGCGACGGCTTTCCCCACGATCTCATGGGCATCCCGGAAGGCCACGCCCTTCTTGACCAGATAGTCCGCCAGGTCGGTGGCGGTGGAAAAGCCCTGTTTTGCCGCGACGCGCATGTTGTCGGCTTTCGACTCAATCGCCGGAATCATGTCGGCGTAGGCTTTCAGGCAGCCTTTCACGGTATCCACGGCATCGAACAGCGGTTCCTTGTCCTCCTGGTTGTCCTTGTTATAGGCCAGAGGCTGGCTTTTCATGAGGGTCAGCAGGCTGACCAGATGACCGTTGACCCGGCCGGTCTTGCCGCGCACCAGTTCCGGTACGTCCGGGTTTTTCTTCTGGGGCATGATGGAAGAGCCCGTGCAGAAACGGTCAGGCAGGTCGATGAAGTCGAACTGCGCCGAGGTCCAGAGCACCAGCTCCTCGCTGAACCGGGAGAGGTGTGTCATCAGCAGGGCCGCGAAGCTGCAGAATTCGATGGCGAAATCCCGGTCACTGACCGAATCCAGGGAATTCTCGCTGGGCCGGTCGAACCCCAACAGCCTCGCGGTCATCTGGCGATCAATGGGATAGGTTGTCCCCGCCAGCGCCGCCGCGCCGAGGGGCATGACGTTCATCCGCCTGCGGCAATCCTGAAGGCGGTCGGCGTCCCGAACCAGCATTTCATACCATGCCAGAAGATGATGCCCGAAGGTCACCGGCTGCGCGGTCTGCAGATGGGTGAAACCCGGCATGATGGTGGCCGCTTCCCGCTCAGCCAGATCCAGCAGGCCGTTCTGCAGTCGGTTCAGTTCTTCGGCAATAACGTCGATTTCATCCCGCAGATACAGGCGGATATCGGTGGCCACCTGGTCATTGCGGCTGCGGCCGGTATGGAGCTTCTTGCCAGTAATACCGATACGCTCGGTCAGACTGGCCTCAATGTTCATGTGCACATCTTCCAGGCTGACGGACCACTCGAACCGTCCCGCTTCGATGTCTGCTTTTACGCCTTTCAGGCCATCGATGATGGTGTCCCGTTCGTCGGCGGTCAGCACGCCCACTTCTGCCAGCATGGTGGCGTGGGCAATGGAACCGACGATGTCGTGGTGGTAAAGCCGCTGATCAAAGCCCACCGAGGCGGTGAAGCGTTCCACAAAGGCATCGGTGGGTTCGGTAAACCGGCCGCCCCAGAGTTTTTCAGCGCTCTTGTTCTGATACGTCATGGTCTATCTTTCCTGCTGGCAGCCCGGCATTATTCTGCGGGAGTGAAAAATGAAACAGGGCGGGATTATAGCATTGTGCGGCAAGCCAGAGAACGCGCGATTCCTCTGCCGACGCTAGGCGGAAGTGATTTTTACATCCCGGATCTGTGCCGGGTACGAGCGGTATTCATGCTGGTGGTCACCGGCGAACTACTGGCACTGGTACTGGCCGTCGTTCAGGCAGACCAACGCTGGATCGAGTGGAACTACTTCGGGCTGCTGTCGCTGTTTGTGCAATGGACACTGCTGACCAGCGCGGCTGTCATCTGCCTGTTGCGGCAATGGCTGGCGCGACAGCGGGTTGCCGTTGCAACGTCCACTGTTGTGGCGATCATACTGCTGGATGTGCTTGTATTCAGCCTGTTCGCCGACAGCGTTGTGCAGCCATTGCCGGCCGACAGGCCATGGCAGGGTATCGCCAAAAATCTGCTGGTGTCCCTGCTGATCACACTGATGGTTCTGCGCTATTTTTATCTGCAGTTCCAGTGGCAACAACAGCAGGAAGCCGAAATGCAGGCACGCCTGACGGCGCTTCAGGCGCGGATTCACCCGCATTTCCTGTTTAACAGTATGAACACCATCGCCAGCCTGATCAGCATCAACCCGGAACGGGCCGAAGACGCGGTTCTGGACCTGTCCGAGCTGTTCCGGGCCAGCCTCAGAGCCGATGACCGACTGATTCCCCTGGCATCAGAGCTGGACCTGTGCCGCCGGTACCTGGCCATCGAGCAACTGCGGCTCGGACCCAGGCTGGCGCTTGACTGGCAGATCGATCAGGGTATAGAGACCCAGGCGATTCCACCGTTGACGCTCCAGCCACTGGTGGAGAATGCCATCTATCACGGCATCCAGCCCCGTCCGGAAGGTGGCACCGTAAGGATTCAGGCCTACCGCAAAGGCCATTACATCTATCTGATGGTGCAAAACCCCCGCCCGGACCGGGACACACAGACCCATCAGGGCAACCGTATGGCGCTGGCAAACATTCAGTCCCGCTTGCAGGCGCTGTTTGGTGAGCAGGCGGTGCTGAAACACAGCCAGCAAAATGACATCTATACTGTCACTATGCGCCTGCCCTGGCAGACGGTGGGCGATTTACCCGCATCCGCTGGCAAAAGGTAAGCAGTCCATGCCGGAAACCGACAGCCGCAGCGTACTGATTGCTGATGACGAACCCCTGGCGCGGGAACGGATCGCGCGACTGGTGGACGCCATGCCCGGTTACCGGGTTTGTGGCGAGGCCGCTGACGGACACGAAGTACTCGACCGCATCGCCGAGCTGAACCCCGATCTGCTATTGCTGGATATCCGCATGCCGGGCATGGACGGCATGGAAGCGGCGGAACGCATTGCCCGTCTGGACACACCACCGGCACTGATTTTCTGCACCGCCTACGACCATTACGCCATGCAGGCTTTCGATGTTCAGGCCATCGCTTACCTGCTCAAGCCGGTTCGTCGCGAAGCACTGGCGGATGCGCTGGACCGCGCCGGACGCGTCAACCGAATGCAGCTGCAAAACCTGGGGGACCGCGGCGAGCCGGATCACGAGCAGCTGGCGGTTCGCACCCATCGCGGCACAGAGCTGATCGAACTGAGTGAGGTGGTTCACTGCCAGGCCGACCATAAATACGTCACCCTGCACCACACCGGCGGCGAGACGGTGACCGATTTCACCCTCAAGGAGCTTGAAAGCCGCTATCCCCGGCACTTCCTGCGGATTCATCGGCAGAGCCTGGTCGGCACCCGTTACCTCCGGGGGCTGATCCGTCATCGCGACGGCCAGCACGCCGCTGAGCTTAGCCATGGCCAGGGCCAGCTACCGGTGAGCCGCAGGCACACCGCCCAGGTGCGCCAGTGGCTGGAAGAGCAGGCAGCTTCACCCTGAGCCAGGCCATTCCCGGCTCCACAAATCCGCCGACAAAGAGTACCCTTGGCAGACACTTTTCAAGACGCGGCAACAGGTATCATGGCTAACCGAACCCTTCGCATAGCAACCCGCAGCAGTGCCCTCGCACTCTGGCAGGCGGAATTCATCAAGGTCGAACTGGAACGGCTGAACGATGGCATTACCGTCGAACTGGTCAAAATCAAAACCCAGGGCGACAAAATACTCGATGTGCCCTTGTCCAAGATCGGCGGCAAAGCCCTGTTCGTGAAGGAACTGGAAGAGGCCATGATGGACGGTCGGGCCGACCTCGCCGTGCACTCCATGAAAGACGTGCCGATGGAGCTGCCGGAAGGCCTGGGGCTGGTGGCGATCTGTGAGCGGGAGGACCCGACGGACGCCTTTATCAGCAATGATTTTGACAGCGTGGACGCACTGCCCCACGGCGCCGTTGTCGGCACCGCCAGCCTGCGCCGGGAAGCCCAGCTGCGCGCTTACCGGCCGGACCTGGAAATCCGTAATTTGCGGGGCAACGTCAATACCCGTCTGGCCAAGCTGGACGCCGGTGATTACCACGCCATAGTCCTCGCCAGCTCGGGCCTGAAACGACTGGGGTTTCATGACCGGATCCGCTACAGCCTGCCAGACGCCATCTCACTACCCGCCGTCGGCCAGGGTGCGCTGGGCATCGAATGCCGTCTCGACGACGAAGAACTGATCGCCATGCTGGCGCAGCTGGATCATGTCGATAGCTCGGACCGGGTCAAGGCCGAAAGGGCACTGAACCGCCGCCTGGAAGGCGGTTGCCAGGTTCCCATTGCCGCCTACGCGCTGCTTGAAGACGACGACACCCTCTGGCTGCGAGGCCTGGTGGGCGCCGTTGATGGCACCCAGGTATTCCGCGTGGAGGGTCGCGCACCGCGCAAGGCCGGGGAGGCCCTGGGCAGGGAGCTTGCGGAGGATCTGCTTGCTATGGGTGCGGACAAAGTTCTGGCCGAGATTTATGGTCACACACCCAAATGAGGCGTTGAACAATCGCCGGGTCCTGATCTGTCGACCCCGGCCGGAAGCGGAGCGGCTGGCCCGGGCTTTCAAAAATGCCGGAGCCCGGGTGCAGGTTCTGCCCATGCTGGAGCGGGAACCCATCACCGATGACCCGTCCATCCGCTCGCGGATTCTTGATATTGACCAGTACAGTCACGTGATTGCGGTCAGCCCCTATGCGGCCAGCCTGCTGACTGAATGGCTGGACATCTGGTGGCCCCAGACGCCGACCGGTGTGCTCTGGTACGGCGTCGGTGCGGGGACGGCGGCGGTGTTTGCAGACTACGGCCTGGACACCCGACGGCCCATTACGGGGCACACCAGCGAAGCGCTGCTGGCACTACCCGAACTGGCACAGTTGGAACATAAAAAAGTGCTGATTGTTCGGGGCGAGCAGGGCCGTGATCTGTTACCGCAGGCCCTGCAGGACAGAGGGGCGCAAGTAACGCTGCTGCCACTCTACCGGCGGTTTGCTCCGGAGCACGATGAAGCTGCTGTCAGCCATCACCTCACACGCTTTGATCCTGAGGTAGTGATCACGCTGTCTGGCGAAACATTGAACAATCTCATATCCTTGGGTAACAATAACGGCCATAATCTTAAACAATGTTTAATGGTTGTCCCGGTCGAGCGGGTCGCCAGACTGGCGCGCGAAGCCGGTCTGCCGAATGTATGCGTACCCGAAAGCCTTGCCGATCATGCCATCGTGGCGGCCGTTGCAGATCAACTGGCCAGCCCTGACGCTAGCTCCGGAAAGACCAAGTAAGGATGCCCGTGACTGAAACAAACGCCCAACTGCCCGCCACAATCAACCACCAGCCACGCTCACGCCCGCGGTTATGGCCGCTCTGGATACTGGCTGCACTGGCCTTCCTGATTGCCGTTGTTCTGGGCGTGTGGAGCTGGCAACAGTGGCATGACGCCCAGGCCATGCAGCAGGCCATAACCGACCTCCAGCAGGAGACCACGCGACTTGACCGGCAGTACGCTCAGACCGGAAACCAGCGTAGCCAGCGCCTGCAGTCACTGGAAGACAAGCTGGCCAGCCAGCGTGAACTGATTGCCACCCAGCAACGTCAGATTGATCATAACGCCCGGGAATTACTGGAAGCAGGAAACCGCACCCGCACCGACTGGCTGCTGGCTGAGGCCGAATACCTGCTTCGCATCGCCAATCAGCGACTGATGATTGAAAAAGACATTCGCGGCGCCCTGGCCGCTCTGGAATCTGCAGACGAGGTACTGAACGAAACCGATGATATAGGCGTGTATCCGGTACGCCAGCAGCTGGCGCGGGAAATGCTGACCCTCAAAGGCCTGACCGATGTCGACCGGACCGGCCTCTATCTGACCCTGGAAGCCGCCATCGAAAGCATCCAGCAGCTAACCGATAGCGCCCTGACCAGCGACCGCATGGCAAGCACACTCGAGCAGTCCCGGAGTGAAGGCGCGGCGGACACGAACGCGGCGACCAGCAACTGGTGGGCCGATGCCTGGCGCGACGCCAAGTCCACGCTCTCCCGGGTGGTGGTGGTTCGACGCCTTGATGAACCGGTAAAACCACTACTGTCACCTGAGCAAAGCGCGTATGCCCGCCTGAACCTGCAACTGATGCTGGAGGAGGCCGAACTGGCGGTTCTGCAGGGCCACCAGCAGCTCTATACCCGTTCTCTGGCTAAAGCCAGCAAGGCGATTGACAGCTGGTATGACAGCAGCAACCCGAAAATCCTCGCCCTGGCGGACACGCTGGAAGAGCTGGCCGGCAAGAACATTGACCCCCGGTTACCGGACATCAGCGGCTCACTTCAACTGCTGAAATCCCGGCTGGCCGGACGACTGAACACCGACGATGAAACCGGCGGCCAGACCGACGATTCGGCGGGAGACGACGCATGATTCGCCTGCTGCTGATCATTCTTGTTGCGCTTTTGCTGGGAACAGGCCTGGCCCTGGGGCTGCAATACGATCTTGGCTACATCCGCATCAGCTTTGGCAACGTGCTGATCGAGACCAATTTCTGGGTCGGCCTGGCATTGCTGTTTGTCTTCGTCGCCGCTGTGGTTGCCACGATTGGACTGTTTCGTCGACTGCGACAAGGCTCTGGCATGGTGGCCGGCTGGCTGGCCCGGGGCAATGAGAAAAGGGCCCGGCGGCGCACGACCCAGGGTCTGCTGGCGCTGGCCGAAGGTAACTGGCCCCGGGCCCGCAAACTGCTCGAGTCCTCGGCAACTCATGCAGACACGCCACTGATCAACTATCTGGCGGCGGCCCAGGCATCCTTTGAAACCGGCGACCATGATGCAGTGGATGACTTGCTGCGCCGGGCCTTTGAAAGCACGCCGGGGTCCGACATGGCCGTGGGTATTACTCAGGCGCAACTGCAGCTGGCGGGCAATCGCCAGGAACAGGCTCTGGCAACACTGCTGCGGCTACGCAAGCAGGCGCCTCATCACCCATTTGTGCTGAAACTGCTGAAAAACGCCTACGTAAAGCTTGAAGACTGGCGGGAACTGTCCAAACTGCTCCCGGAAATCCGCAAGCGCAACCTTATTGATGCCGGGGAACAGGGCAACCTTGAGCGGCTGGTCTGGCAGAAACTGCTTCAGCGTGCCGCCGACGATTGCCGCCGTCAGGCGAGCGCCCAGTCCACAAGTCTCGAACCCCTGACCCGCCTCTGGGACGAGCTGCCGGGGTTCCTGCGTCGCGACGAACATACCATTCGCGAGTATGCGCGACTGTTAGCTGAGCTGGGCGACGAGGAGCAGGCCGAGACTCTGCTTCGCAAAGTCCTGCGCAATCACTGGAGTGACGAGCTGATCAATCTTTACGGGCGGGTGAGAGGGCCGAAACCCGACGAGCAACTGCTGCTCGCCGAACAGTGGCTGAAAAACCGGCCCAACAATGCCGAGCTGCTGCTGGCGCTGGGACGGCTGAGCCTGCGAAACGAGCTCTGGGGCAAGGCCAGGGAGTACTTCGAAACCAGCCTGAAGATGCGTCGCAGCCGCGAAACCATGGCTGAACTCAGCCGCCTGAACGCCCATATGGGCGAAGGCGAGAACAGTGTCAGGCTACTGATGCAAGGGCTGGTGAAGGACAGCGGACTACCGGATTTGCCAATGCCCAAGGCCTGAGCAGGGCTGGCCGCAACGTCGGGTCAGCAACGCGCAATCCCAGACTGGCGCCATCACTTCCGTGGGGCATACTCCAGAACGTCCGAGAAAAACGCCTCCTGCGGCAGCCCCGCTTCTATCAGCGCGTCCATCAGCGTGTACACCATCGTGGGGGAGCCGCTGGCGTGGACTTCCACGTTATCCAGTTCCATGCCCGATGCGAGGACGGTGCGCACCAGCTGCTCATGATGGCCGGACCAGTCGTTGTCCTCGTCGTCACCCACTACCTGCTTGAAGGTGAGCGGTGGCCAGTTTTCCTGCCACTCCCGGGCCAGAGACTTCAGGTACATATCCTCATGACGGCGCACGCCCCAATAGAACCGGACGGGCTTGTCGTAATCTGTTTCCTGAAGATAGTCCACCAGGCTTTTCACTTGCGCAAAACCGGTGCCCGCAGCCACCAGTAACAGCGGCTTGTCCGGCGCTGCGGCCAGGCACGCGCGGCCATTCGGTAACTCAACGGTCACGTCGTCGCCGGAGGTCAGCGCATCGATCACTTTCTGCGCGGATACCCATTCCGGGGTGGCCTGAATATGCAGTTCGATCAATTCGGCCGATGGGCTACTGGCGATAGAAAAATAGCAGGGATCTTCACCCGGCAGATTGATCGACAGGTACTGGCCCGCGTGGAAAGACACTTCCCGGCGACGCGGCAACTGCAACTCTACCCGGTAGACATCGTGGCTGATGGAGCAAACGTCCACCACCTTTGCCTGAAACTTGCGGGACTGATTATCTCCGGCTGCCATAATGGCCTCTATCTCCAGTGTCAGGTCACTGAGCGCGATGGATCGGCACATCATCAGGCGCCCGGTGACGGGAATGATTCTCTGGTTGCGGGTGTTCAGTGCGTTACCACTGCCAATACGGGCCTCACACAACTCACACACGCCGTTGCGACAGGCCGCGGGAACCGCTATTCCAGCTCTGTGGGCCGCCTCAAGAAGGGTTTGCTCCTTCGCCGCGGTAAAAGTGAGCGACGCCGGGTTGATGGAAATACGAAAACCATCACCGGACATATCAATCGGGACGTCGGGGCGAAAGATCAAGCCCCAGGCTGTCCCAGAGTTCGTCCACCCGTTGTCTGACGTCCTCCGACATGGCAATGGCGGTGCCCCACTCCCGGTCGGTTTCCCCCGGCCATTTGCTGGTCGCATCCATGCCCATTTTCGAGCCAAGACCGGATACCGGCGAGGCAAAATCCAGATAGTCGATGGGCGTGTTTTCCACCAGCGTGGTGTCGCGGCTGGGGTCCATCCGGGTGGTCATCGCCCAGATCACATCCTCCCAGTTACGGGCATCGATGTCGTCGTCAGTGACAATCACAAATTTGGTGTACATGAACTGCCGCAGAAACGACCATACACCCATCATCACCCGCTTGGCATGGCCCGGGTACTGTTTTTTCATGGTCACCACCGCCATACGGTAGGAGCAGCCCTCCGGCGGCAGATAGAAGTCCACAATTTCCGGAAACTGCTTCTGCAGGATCGGAATAAAAACCTCGTTGAGCGCCACACCCAGAATCGCAGGTTCGTCCGGCGGTCGCCCGGTGTAGGTGCTGTGATAGATCGGGTTACGGCGATGGCTGACCCGCTCAACGGTAAACACCGGGAAATGATCCACCTCGTTGTAGTAGCCGGTGTGGTCGCCAAACGGACCTTCCGGAGCCGTGTCATCCGGATAGATAAAGCCCTCCAGTACGATCTCGGCGCTGGCAGGCACCTGCAGATCACTCAGGGCACACTGCACCAGTTCGGTCCGACTGCCCCGCAGAAGGCCCGCGAAGGCATATTCAGAGAGGCTGTCCGGTACCGGTGTGACCGCCCCGAGAATCGTCGCCGGGTCCGCACCCAGCGCCACCGCTACGGGATAAGGCTGCCCCGGATTCTGCTTCTGAAACTCCTGAAAATCCAGCGCCCCGCCACGATGGCTCAGCCAGCGCATAATCAGCCGGTTGCGACCAATCAGCTGCTGCCGGTAAATGCCCAGATTCTGCCGTTCTTTGTTGGGCCCACGGGTGATCACCAACGGCCAGGTTACCAGCGGCCCGGCATCCCCGGGCCAGCAGTGCTGGACCGGGATCCTGTAAAGATCCACCTGATCCTTTTCATAAGCCACTTCCTGGCAGGGTGCCGACCGCAGCACCTTGGGGCTCATTTTCATGACCTTGCGGAAGATCGGGAACTTTTCGATGGCGTCCTTGAAGCCCTTGGGTGGATCCGGCTCTTTCAGAAACGCCAGCAGCCTGCCAATGTCCCGCAGTGCGGTCACGTTATCATGGCCCATGCCCATGGCGACCCGTTTCGGCGTCCCAAACAGGTTCGCCAGCACGGGCATGTCGTAGCCTTTGGGGTTTTCAAACAACAACGCCGGCCCACCTGCCCGCAAAGTGCGGTCGCAGATTTCGGTCATTTCCAGGTAGGGATCGACTTCCACTGAAATACGCTTCAGCTCGCCCAGCTTTTCCAGCTGGTCAATGAAGTCTCTCAGGTCGTTGTATTTCATTGGCCGCTCCGGTTGGACCTTTGGCGCAGGAACAGGGTGGTGCATCAGCCATGAGTCTGCTGCAAACGAAAAAAGCGCACAAGGCGCTTAGGGCGGTATTAACGATGAACGCGAGGAATCAGATCAGGTGCGCGCACGAATTTTGAGAGGCAGAACCGGGATTACGTCTCACCGGACCGTGCATTGCCAGGGATGGCAATGCCGAGCCCCTATGGGTGAGACAAGCGTTTATGAAGCGTAGCTTCATGCGCAGTCGAACGACTGCAATCTGTGATTGCAGGCCGGACCCGAAGGGGTTCACGGCGTGTCCGGGGAGACCTGCCCCCGGCTCTGCCTGCCCCCAGAACCCTGAGGCGCCATCTAACCGTCCTAGCGACGTTTCATCGACTGGAAAAATTCGTCGTTGGTCTTGGTTTCCCGCAGCTTGTCCAGCAGGAACTCGATGGCAGCCGTGTCGTCGTCCATGGAGTGGAGCAGCTTGCGCAGGATCCAGATACGCTGGATATCCGCCTCGCTCATCAACAGGTCTTCCCGGCGGGTACCGGAGCTGCGGACATTGAGGGCGGGATAGGTGCGTCGCTCGGCAATCTTGCGATCCAGATGGATCTCCATGTTGCCGGTGCCCTTGAATTCTTCGTAAATCACCTCGTCCATCTTGGAACCGGTGTTCACCAGCGCCGTCGCCAGAATGGTCAGGCTGCCGCCTTCTTCCACATTACGGGCGGCACCGAAGAAGCGCTTCGGTTTCTCCAGAGCGTGGGCGTCGACACCGCCGGTCAGCACCTTGCCGGAGGACGGGATAACCGTGTTATAGGCACGAGCCAGGCGGGTAATGGAATCCAGCAGGATCACCACATCCTTTTTGTGCTCAACCAGGCGTTTGGCCTTTTCGATGACCATTTCCGCCACCTGCACGTGACGGGCCGGGGGCTCGTCAAAGGTGGAAGCGATGACTTCGCCGCGCACGGTGCGCTGCATTTCCGTTACTTCTTCCGGGCGCTCGTCAATCAGCAGCACCATCACGTGGCACTCCGGATTGTTACGGGTAATGGACTGGGCAATGCTCTGCATCAGCAGCGTCTTGCCGGCCTTGGGCGGCGACACAATCAGACCGCGCTGGCCTTTTCCGATCGGTGAGACCAGATCCAGCACCCGCGACGACAGGTCTTCTGTGCTGCCGTTGCCCGCTTCAAGCATCAGACGCTCGTCTGGAAACAGCGGCGTCAGGTTCTCAAACAGGATTTTGTTACGGGCATTATCCGGCTTGTCGAAGTTGATTTCGCTGACTTTCAACAATGCAAAATACCGCTCGCCGTCTTTCGGCGGCCGGATCTTGCCCGCGACCGTGTCGCCGGTGCGAAGATTGAAACGGCGAATCTGGCTGGGGGAGACGTAAATATCGTCTGGCCCGGCCAGGTATGACGCATCAGCGGAACGCAGAAAGCCGAAGCCGTCCTGCAGAATTTCCAGTACGCCATCACCGTGAATGTCTTCGCCGCTTTTGGCATGCTTCTTCAGGATGGTGAAAATCACGTCCTGCTTGCGCGAACGAGCCAGGTTATCGAGGCCCATCTCTTGCGCAATATCGAGCAATTCGGGCATGGAATTCTGCTTGAGTTCAGTAAGATTCATAGGTTATTAGATTGTCAGGAATGGAAGTAAGCGATTGTGGATACGATAGGAATACCCGCGAGCAGACTGTTCGGAGATGCGCTTGATCTAGGTGCTGGCCAGATGGAGCAACCGGTGAAGATAAAGTCCGGAAAGTACTGAAGCCAGAGACAGGAAGAACAACCGTTCGCCGGGCAACACGGATCATCAGCTACCTTTAGCGTTGCTGTCAAGTAAACTTGCCCACTTTTGCAACGGTTTAAGGTTTTGCCTGCAAAAATGGCTACCGGAAAACCGGGATATCCCCCGCTGCAAGCCTGCGACTCTTCCATTCAACAACGCCGACAAGGATACTAAGAGAAACGCTTTCAGACCCCGGAGATCATCCATGAGCATTGACACTACCCGCGAACTGAAGCCCCTGAGCGTCGCACTGTTAACCGTGTCGGACACCCGCGGCGAAGCTGAGGATACCTCAGGGCAGTTTCTCGAAAACAGCATTATCGAGGCTGGTCACCGCCTGGTTTCCCGGCGCATTCTGCCAGACGATGTGTACCTGGTGCGGGCACTTATGTCCGCCTGGATTGCAGACCCGGATATAAACGTGGCCATCATCACCGGCGGCACCGGGTTCCACGAGCGCGACAGCACGCCGGAAGCCGTCTTACCGCTGCTGGACAAATCCATTGATGGTTTCGGCGAGGAATTTCGCCGCCTCTCTGCCGGCGAAATCGGCAGCTCTACGGTTCAGTCCCGGGCGTTTGGCGGGCTGGCCAATCACACGGTGATTTTCTGCCTGCCCGGTTCCACAGGCGCCTGCCGCACCGGATGGAACGGCATTCTGAGCAGTCAGCTGGACAGCCGGCACGACCCCTGTAATTTTTCCGCTCTGGCTCTGGGCAAACCCCATAAACCCCTTGGCCGGCTCAACGACGTTATTGGCAAGCGCGCGGAGCGATAATTCATGGCGAGCTCCGATCTGACCCCCGTTGAAGATGCCATCAGCCACATGCTGGGGAAGGCCAGACAGGTTACTGACACGGAGGTAGTCGCCCTCAGCCACTGTCTGGACCGTATACTGGCCAAGGATTATCGGGTTCCGGCAGACGTGCCACCCGCCGATAACAGCTCCGTAGACGGCTATGCCATTCGTGCCGCGGATCTGTCCGGCCAACAGCCGTTGCCGGTCTCGGGCCGGATAGCGGCAGGCCAGGCGCCGGGCTCGTGCCGGCCCGGCTCGGCGGTGCGCATTTTCACTGGCGCGGAAATCCCCGCCGGTGCCGACGCGGTGGTCATGCAGGAGCAGGTCACCGTGGCCGGGGATGGCCGCATTACCATCGATGAGCCGGTCACCGAAGGCCAGAATATCCGCCGTCGGGGCCAGGATCTGACACAGGGCGACCTGGCCCTGGCAAAAGGCACCAAAATCCGCCCCCAGGAGATGGGGACGCTGGGTTCTATCGGTGTGGCTGACGTCGAAGTATTTGTCAGGCTGAAAATTGCCATTCTGACAACCGGTGATGAACTGGTAGACCCCGGTCAGTCATTGGGCCCGGGCCAGATTTACAACTCCAATCGCTACACCATGCTGGGATTGATGGCAAAAGCCGGTTGCGAGGTGATGCTCTGCGAAACCCTGGCGGATAACCGGGATTCCACCCGCAGCACCCTGGAACGCGCTGCGGCTGCGGCTGATCTGATCATTACCAGTGGCGGCGTGTCCGTGGGCGAGGAAGACCATGTCCGGGTGGTGCTGGAAGAATCCGGTGATCTGTCGCTCTGGCGGATGGCGAGCAAACCGGGCAAACCCCTGGCATTTGGCAGCATCGGCCGCACCCCGGTGATGGGGCTACCCGGTAATCCGGCGGCCGTGCTGGTTACGCTTTTAATCGTGGGTATGCCATTTATACACGCGTGTCAGGGCCGGCCGGGCGTTACCCGCTTCGGCGAGCGGATGCCGGCCGGATTTTCATCAGAGCAGCCGTCCATTCGCCGGGAGTTTGTCCGGGCCCGCAAAAGTCAGGGGGATGATGGTCCGGTCATCATCGCCTACCCGAATCAGAGCTCTGGCGTACTGAGTTCGGCCTGCTGGGCCGAGGGTCTTGCGGTGGTGCCCGAAAACGAAACCGTCCACCAGGGTGATATGATCACTTACTATTCGTTTGCGGAGCTGCTGGAATAACCATGACTTCAAACACTACCATCACTGTGAAATTTTTCGCCCGCCTGCGGGAGGAGCTGGATACCACCTCAATGACTTTGGAAGCAGAGCCGGGGCTGACGGCCGACCGACTGTTACGGGATCTTGCGGCCCAAGGTGGCAGCTGGGCCCAGTTGAGCGGCGCACAGCCGGTGATGATTGCCGTTAATCAGGAGATGGCAAAGCCGGACAGGGCGCTGCAGCCCGGCGATGAGGTGGCTTTCTTCCCGCCGGTGACAGGAGGCTGATGTGATTCGCGTCCAAAAACAGGATTTTGACCCTGCCGGGGAATACCAGGCCCTCCGGGACAGCGGTTCCGGCACAGGGGCCATTGCGACCTTCACCGGCCTTGTTCGTGATAGTGGCGACCTCAAGGGTGTAACGGGCCTGTTCCTGGAGCATTATCCGGGGATGACGGAGCAGGTAATCGGGGGACTGATTGAGCAGGCGTCAGAGCGCTGGGATGTGCGTCAGGCTCGGGTCATTCACCGGGTGGGGAGTCTGGCGCTGGGCGAGCAGATCGTGTTTGTCGGGGTGTGCAGTGCTCATCGCGGGGACGCGTTTGCGGCCTGCGAGTTCATCATGGACGCGCTGAAGACGTCGGCGCCTTTCTGGAAGAAGGAAATTACCGGCGACAGTGAGCACTGGGTGGAGCAGAAGGCTTCGGATCTGGACCGTTCTGACAGTTGGGATTAAAACCGCCCGTGAACGTCCGTTCAGAGGCGGTTTTGACCATCGGCAACGATCAGAGATTGCTGTCGAGGAAGGCCGCCAGCTGCGACTTGGAAAGGGCACCTACTTTGGTGGCGTCCACGTTGCCGTTTTTGAACAGCATGAGTGTGGGGATGCCGCGGATGTTGAATTTCGGCGGGGTCTGCTCGTTTTCGTCGATGTTCAGTTTGCAGACTTTAAGCTTGCCTTCGTACTCTTCTGCCATTTCTTCCAGCACCGGTGCGATCATCTTGCACGGGCCGCACCACTCTGCCCAGTAGTCAACCAGAACAGGCACATCGGACTGAAGCACGTCTTGCTCAAAGGAGGCGTCGGTTACGTTTACGATATTTGCGCTCATTTTATCTTCCCAGTTGGTGCGCTGGCCGGCGATTACGCCTGTTGGCCAGCGTTGTTGGCTCGGTTTCAGAGGCGGCGCCAATGGTTAAACGCCATAATGAAATGTCGATTATTTAATAATACTCTACGCGATTGTTCCCGCCTATGTGAAGTGAATCAACGCCCGCTTCACCCTCGGATTTCCCTGACACCCCGCGGTTTCGGTGATTGCGTTACAGATCATATGCCCTATAGTTACCGCTGAGTTATGCGACGCCCGAAGCTCGCACAGGCCCTGCCGAAACGCAGGTTGGCACTCCGGCCCACCGTCTTATCCCAAACGGATAACCAGGGCCTGGCAGAAGGATTTCAAGACACGTGACGGCTCCATCTTCCGCCACTTCCCCGGCACCCTCGGCAGAGCCCGAACTGCTGGCGGCCATCGACATGGGTTCCAACAGCTTCCATATGGTGGTTGCCCGCCTGGTTCATGGTGAAATCCGTACCCTGGAAAAAATGGGTGAAAAGGTTCAGTTAGGGGCGGGCCTCGACAGCGACAACCGGCTGACGGAAGAATCCATGCAACGCGGGCTGGCCTGTCTTGGCAGGTTTGCCCAGCGGTTATCCGGCATGCCGCCGGAAGCGGTTCAGGTGGTGGGCACCAACGCGCTGAGGGTTGCCCGCAATGCTCGCCAGTTCATGGCCAGGGCAGAGAAGGCACTGGGTTACCCTGTGGAGATTATTGCCGGGCGTGAGGAAGCACGACTGATATACCTCGGCGTGTCCCACACGCTCTCTGATGACAGCGGTCGTCGGCTGGTGGTGGATATCGGCGGGGGCAGTACGGAATTTATTATCGGCGAGCGGTTTGAGCCCCAGGATATGGAAAGCCTGCACATGGGCTGCGTCTCGTTCCGCAACCAGTACTTTCCTGACGGCAAGATTACCCGCAAGCAAATGGACCGCGCCGTGACCCACGCGGAGCAGGAACTGCTGAATATCCGTCAACACTACGTGCAGCGCGGCTGGCAGAGCGCCGTAGGCTCGTCGGGAACCATCAAGGCGATTTCCAGCGTGCTGGCCACGCTGAAACTGACCGACGGCACTATTACGATGGAGGCCATGACCGAGCTGCGCAAGCGCCTGGTATCCATGGGCAAAACGGACAAGCTGGGGGACCTCGGCGTCCGCCAGGACCGACAGAGCATTTTCCCGGCGGGTTTTGCCATTTTGATGGGCGCTTTCAGCTCTCTCAGAATTTCTGCAATGGCCTTCGCCGACGGCGCGCTGCGAGAAGGCCTGCTTTATGACATCGCAGGACGCATTCAACATGAGGACGTGCGGGAACGCACCATCCAGGCGCTGCAGGAACGCTATCACGTAGACCAGCATCACGGCAGTGCCGTCGAGGACACCGCCCTGGACGCCTGGGAACAGGTGGCCGACGCCTGGAGCATCCGCACGCCGGCCGATGAAGAAGTGCTGCGCTGGAGCTGTCGGCTGCATGAAATCGGGCTGACCATCTCCCACAGCCAGTACCACAAGCATGGCGCCTATTTGCTCAGATACTCGGACCTGCCCGGTTTCAGCCAGCAGTTCCAGCGGGAACTGGCCACTCTGGTTCGGGGGCACCGACGCAAGTTTTCGCCCGCGATTTTCGAGGGATTGGAAGCAGAGGATCTGCCGCGGCTGAGATACCTGTGTGTTCTGGTGCGGCTGGCGGTGTTGCTCCAGCACCCCAGAAATCACGAATCCCCGCCGGACTTGAAGCTGCAGCCGGCAAGCAACCGCCTGACCATCACCTTCCCGGATGGCTGGCTGGCTGATCGGCCATTGACCATGGCAGACCTACAGAACGAGCGGGACTATCTTGCAAAGCAGAATTTCGAGCTGAACATCGATGCCTAATCCTGGGTGGCCAGCTCCGATTCCAGGTCTTCCACGGCCTCGCTGACTTCCAGCCATCGGGCTTCCACCTCGGCCAGACGGCCTTTGGCGCTGCCCTGCTCTGCCAGCATGGTTTTCAGCCGCTCACGGCCCTGATCGGAATACAGCTCCGGGTCTGAAAGGTCCTGTTCCAGGCTAACCAAACGGGCCTGAATCTGATCCATCTCTTTTTCCAGCGTTGACTGCTGTTTCCGGTAAGGGCTGAGCCTCTGACGCAGGGCAGCTTCCGCCCGCTTTCTGGCTTTGCGGTCGTCGGCGCTTTCCGCAATCGGCGCATCGGGCGCGGATCCCTGGGCTCGTGCCGCTGCCGTGGTTTCCTGCCGCCGAGGCGCTTCGGTGTCGTCCTTGCGCCGATCCGCCAGCCAGCGCTCGTAGTCCTCCAGGTCACCTTTGTATTCAGTGACCCTGCCCTCGTTTACCAGCCAGAACTCGTCCACGGTGTTGCGCAACAGGTGTCGATCGTGGGACACCACCACAATGGCTCCGTCAAAGTTCTGCAGCGCCATAGTCAGTGCCTGGCGCATTTCCAGGTCCAGATGGTTGGTGGGCTCGTCCAGCAACAGCAGGTTGGGCTTCTGCCAGGCAATCACCGCCAACGCCACCCGGGCTTTTTCGCCGCCGGAAAATGACCGGATTGCGCTAAGCGCCTCATCACCATGAAAATTAAAGCCGCCCAGAAAATTACGGATACTCTGCTCAGAGGCCTTGGGCGACAAACGCTGCAGATGCAGGAACGGGCTGGCGCCAAGATCCAGAGACTCGAGCTGGTGCTGGGCGAAATAGCCGATCGCCAGATGCTCGCCACTGGTGCGCTGACCCTCGAGCAGACTGTTCTGTTGACGAAGCGCATCCATCAGCGTCGACTTGCCCGCACCATTCGGGCCAAGCAAGCCAATCCGGCTACCCGGTAAAAGCGTCAGGTTCACACCGTTCAGAATCACCGCGTCCTCGTAACCGGCAGCACCATTGCGAATCGACAGCAGCGGGCTGGACACCTTGTCCGCAACCGGAAACTCAAAGCTGAAGGGCGAGTCCACGTGAGCAGGGGCGATCTTTTCCATTCGCTCCAGCGCCTTCACCCGGCTCTGGGCCTGCTTGGCCTTGGTCGCCTTGGCTTTAAACCGGTCAATAAACCGCTGGATTTCGGCAATTCGGGCCTGCTGACGTTCGAAGCCGGCCTGCTGCTGGGCCAGCCGTTCACTGCGCTGACCCTCGAAAGCCGAGTAGTTGCCTGTGTAAAGGTCCAGCCCGCGCTGATCGAAATGCACCAGGTGGGTCGCGACCCGGTCCATGAAATCCCGGTCGTGGGAAATGAACAACAGCGTTCCCTCGTAGCGGCGAAGCCAGTTTTCCAGCCACAGACAGGCGTCCAGATCCAGGTGGTTGGTGGGCTCATCCAGCAGAAGCAGGTCCGAGGGGCGCATCAGTGCCTGGGCAAGATTCAGGCGTATTCGCCAGCCACCGGAGAAGGCCGATACCGGGCGGTCCGCGTCATCATCCGTGAAGCCCAGACCGCGTATCAGTGACTCTGCCCGGCGGGCCGCCGACCAGGCTTCGTGTACATCAAGGTCGCCATGAATGCGGGCAATCTCGTTGTCGTCGCCCCTGGCTTCCGCGGCGGCAAGCTGTGCCTCCAGTCTGCGCAGATCAATATCCCCGTCCAGAACAAAATCCCGGGCGCTGCGCTTTGAAGCCTTCACCTCCTGAGCCATATGGGCGATCCGGCAACCGCCGGGCAGAGAGGCGCTGCCCTGTTCGGGGGAGAGTTGTCCCAGCAGCAACTGGAACAGGCTGGACTTACCGGCGCCGTTGGCGCCGACAATCGCCACCCGCTGGCCGGGCTGGACGGTGAGGTTGACGGATTCTAGCAACCAGACACCACCCCGTTGTAAACTGAGATCGGTTATCGTTAGCATGGCGTAATGGTATCAGGGAATGAAACCAATGAAATCGGTTCCGGGAAGTAAAGTCCGGTATCTGAAACAGTATCGGGCGCTCAGGGGTTAGTCAGAGGTAACAATGTGTCCACTACGATAACGGTCCCTGAAGACCTCTGTCTTGACACTCCACTGTGGCATTTTGCGGGTCGATTCTGGTCCCGCAACGCTGCGCAAACGGCGGCACTGATGCTGCAGGATCGCGGCTGGAAGGTGACGGACATTCTCTGCGCGCTGTGGCTGGCGTCAGAAGGTCGTCGGTTTTACGGTATCAGCGCTGGCCCTGTCATTGTCTGGCGAAGCCAGGTGACCGAGTCATTGCGCCACCTGCGCAGGATGATCAGCAAAGCCAACCCGGCGACAGAGACTGCCAGAGCCTGTATCGCGCGCGGCGAACTGGAGGCCGAAAAAGTGGAACTGGCACTGGCACACAGGGCGCTTACCGAAGGTGAACAGATGTTCGATACGCCGCACGGAAGCACCGTGAAAACACTGGCGCTGGAAAATCTTCAGGCAGCCGCACCGGAGAAAGCCATGGACAAAGAGACCGGCACGCTGCTGGAAGCCCTGACCAGGGAACTGGAGATCTTCGCCGCAGGAGAGGGTTCGCCATGTTAATGAAATGGCTGATCCGGCTTGCTTTTCCTGCCCTGGGGGTACTGCTGATGCTGATTTTTTTCGGCATTGACGACCCGGCGGATACCACACCTAAACCGCCAAGCGAGGATTTCGCCCGTGAGATACCGGCGTTCGAGGGACTGGTTCCCTCCCCGATCACTACGGAAGGGCCGGAAATTGTTTTCAAGTGGCAGGACAGTGACGGCGGCTGGCATTACGCCGATTCCCCCCCGGACAGTGGACGCTGGAACGCGCTGGCTATTGAACGCGCGGACGAATCCAAGCGCCCAAACGCGAGCAGCGACCCGGCGTCGGACTGGCAGTCTCCCTACCGTGCGCCCTTTTCGCTGGGTGCCCACCCTGGCAACAACGGCAGCTGACGGTCTGTCCCTGCCCGCCCGGATTCTTAACGCATGTTCAGTGGCATCCCCCACTTTTAACCGCTACGGTTCGGGGCTTAAAAACGTTAAATCTCAATATCAATCTCAAGAAAGGAAGGTGTCATGAAAAAAACCCTGATCGCATTGGCCGTTGCAGGCGCGCTGGCCGGCTGCTCAACTTCGCAGGAAACGCCGCCCGAACCAAAACTGGACACAACGGACCAGAAAGTCAGCTACGGCATGGGCCTGGTAATGGGTGAGCGAATGGGCAACGACCTGCCCGACCTGCAAATGGAGCAGTTCCTGCAGGGCATTCAGCACGGTCACGCCGGTGACCAGGAACAGACCCGCATGTCCCGCGAAGAAATCCAGCAGGCACTGATGGCTTTTCAGACCGAGATGCAGGGAAAGGCCGGTGCACAGCAGCAGGAGCTTGCCCAGAAAAACCTGGAAGCCGGCCAGACGTTCCTTTCTGAGAACGCCGAGCGTGACGGCGTAACCACAACCGACTCCGGCCTGCAGTACGAGATCATCGAAGAGGGCGAGGGCGACAACCCGGCCGCAGAGGATCGGGTAAAGGTTCATTACACCGGTGAACTGCTTTCAGGCGAGGTGTTTGACAGCTCCCGCGAGCGCGGTGAGCCGGTAACCTTCGGCCTGAACCAGGTCATCCCGGGCTGGACCGAAGGTCTGCAAATGATGACGGAAGGCAGCCGCGCCAAGCTGTATATTCCCGCGGACCTGGCCTACGGCCCCGGTGGCAACCAGCGGATCGGGCCGAACGAAACCCTGATTTTCGATGTGGAACTCCTGGCGATCAACCCGGAATCCTGATACCGGGTTCTGACCAGCGATAAAAAAGCCCTGCAGCGAATGTGTCTGCAGGGCTTTTTTTATAGGTGACCCGGGTCAGAAACCCGCCGGATCAGGCCGAGGACATCACTTTTTCGGCATGGGCGTTGTGCAGATGCTCAATCAGGAAATCTTCGAGTTCAAACCGGGTTTCGAGGGTCTCGCCAAGCTCGGATAGCTGCTGGAATAACTCCCGTGCGCGGTCTTCGGTCATTGCCTGGCCGTTCAACTGGTCATTGAAGTTCAGCGCCGTCTGGGTGGTGTTCTCAATGCGCGGATATACCCTGGCGACCAGTTCCAGCCCACCGTCGTTGAACTCCCGGGCCTCCTGAACCAACTGCTCATAGATTTCGAAGTGACCGGTCGATACATAATCCACCAGTACTTCGCACAGCCGCACCAGTTTCTGCTGCAAAGACTCTGTCTGTGAAAAATCAGTCGTTCCCGAAAGTTCGCAATAGTGGACGAGCAGCTCCTGTCGTGCCTTGAGCCACCGATCGATCAACTCGCTTACGCCACCCCAACGTTCCCTGGCATTCCGGCAGTTCTCCAACATGACGCCCTCTCCGATCGTTCATTCTGTTGCTGGTTATCAGCTGTTCTGTAACGCTTCAAGTTACCCCAAGGCCGCAACACACCGCAACCGTTTCAGCCGGCTATCCAGCCCTTTGGCCTGGGATTGCGGAACATCAGCACCAGCCCGATCATGAAGACCAGCGTAAAAAACACCGCCGACCAGCCGGGAATACTCAGGCCCAGAAACCGCCAGGTCACGACAGCACAATCACCCGTACCCTGAAGCGCCGTGGTCAGCACCTCCATCCACGGCAGGACTTCCAGCATGTAATCCACCGAGGGGCCACAGGCGGGCACCTGATCAGCAGGCAGGTTCTGCAGCCATAGCTGCCGACCGGCCACTGCAAGGCCGGCTCCCGAGCCGACCACCATCAGAAAGCTGTAAATACGAGTGCCAACACTGCCAGGCCCATGAAGCGCGGCCAGCAGGCTGACAACACCGGCCGCCATAAATCCGAACCGCTGAAGCCAGCAAAGCGGGCAGGGCTCAAGCCCCATAACGTGCTCCATATAGAACGCAACGCCCAATAACCCGGCGCAAAGCAGAAAAATCAGCAAGAAAACCAGTCTGGAACTCAAAGGACCCCCTCAGGTTGGGATACAGGCTGCAAGCGGGCAACGAGCCTGCTATTCTCCGGATAACCGCCGTCACCAACGGCTGAGTTACTTAACCGCAAACCCGGGCGAACTTCAAGTCTATGATTCCTGACCTTAAACGCTTTTTGCTGATGATCGTGCTTACGCTAGCATTTGCCCCGCTATCTGTTGCTCAGGACGAGGCGGCCAACGAAGAGCAAGCCGAGGAGCGGGCGCAGGAAGAAAAAGCGCCCGGCGTCACCGATTACATCGCCATGAACCCCCCGTTTGTCACTCACGTTGGCGAGCCAGGGCCTTCCCTGACCTATCTCAAAGCCGCCGTCACCCTGCGGGCTTCAAGCGCCAGCACGCGCCCGGTCGTGGAAACCCATATGCCCAGACTTCGCCATGAGTTGGTGATGCTGTTCGGGCAGCAGACCGATCTGGACCTGCTGGCCAGCCAGACAGGGCAGGCCGCTTTGCGGGAGGAAGCAAAAAAGCGGATCAATCAGGTACTGGCAGAACAGCAGACGGACGAAAGCATCGCCAATGTACTGTTTACGGAATTCGTGGTGCAGCGCTAGTTGCCCCGGGCTGGCGGATTTTTTGTGCCAGCCGGTTAAAATCTGGCTTCCCGGGCAGTGGAGCGATTCGAGGGCGGCAGAGATCACCGCCCGCAATCAGCTTTGCAGATACTGCTCGAGAAACTCGGAAAACGGCTGATTATCGGCGGCTTCCATGGCCGCCTGTTCAGCCAGGGAGTCGGCGCTCATGCGCTCGAAGTCCACCAGGGTCTGCCCGGACAGACTCTCGCTGCGCAGCGTCTGCTGTTGCTGGCGCGCCATTTCAAGACCCCATTCACGATGCCCGGTGCCCCTTGCCTGCATATCGGCAATCACCCTGGCGGAGGGAATCTGTAACGGGTCCGCCAGCTTTTCCCGCTGGCTGTTCAGGGCGTGACGATAGGTTTCGCCGCCTGACAGGGCGTCCAGATGCTCGGCAAGCGGCTCAAGATTGTCCATCAGCGCGCTGGCCGCCGCGCCAGCCCCGACCCGACTGCCCGACCGGCAGAGCGTCAGCCCGGGCTCACGGCCGCGGGCAACCACGTCCTGATAATTGTCATCCAGCCGGTCACACTCAGGGTCGTCAATCCGCGGGCTGTCTTCCAGCAGACAATCCAGCAGAAACAGGTCAAGAAAATCAATCTGGCTCTGATTCACACCCACGGGAGAGAAGGGGTCCAGATCCAGACAGCGTACTTCGATGTATTCCACACCTCTGGATTCCAGCGCCTGAATGGGCTTTTCCTCGCGCTCGGTGGTGCGCTTGGGGCGGACCGCACTGTAATACTCGTTTTCGATCTGCAGCACGCTGGTGTTGATCTGGATGAACTGATCGCCACGGCGGGTGCCTATCGCCTCATACTCTGGCCAGGTGGTGTGAATCGCCCTGTCCAGGGTTCGGGTGTAGGTCTCAAGTTCATTGAAACAGATGTTTACCGAGGACTGGGCATTGTTGTGATACCCCAGATCTCCCATGCGCAACGATGTGGCGTTCGGACCGTACCAGGTGTCGGAACTGAACCGGCTGAGTTCGTGGTTAGCGCCTTTGACAAAGCTGGCATCCAGAGCCGGGGACGCGCCGAACAGCAGCATCAGCAACCAGCTGCGCCGACGGAAATTACGGATCAGCCAGAAGTACTGATCTGATTTGAAATCCTTCAGCGATTGCTGGCTTTCCAGCCGCTGATGCCAGAGTTGCCAGAACTCATCCGGCAGTGAAAGATTATAGTGCGCCCCGGCAATACTCTGCATCATCCGGCCATAGCGCACTGCCAGGCCCTGGCGGTAGACATGCTTTAACTGGCCGATGTTGGACGAGCCATACTCGGCTATCGGGATGCTGGCATCACCGTCGAGCTGGCACGGCATGCTGGCTGACCAGAACAATTCATCACCCAGGTTCATCTGCACAAACCGGTGTATGTCCCGCAGTGATGCCAGCATATCGGTGGTGTTATTGCAGACCGGCGTGATCAGTTCCAACAGCGACTCAGAATAGTCCGTTGTGATTCGCGGGTGCGTCAACGCCGAGCCCAGGGCTTTCGGGTGAGGCGTCTGGGCAATATAGCCGTTACGATCTACCCTCAACCCTTCTTTTTCGACACCTTTTCTGAAGCCGGTCCAGTCATTGGCCGAGAATTGCCGAAACAGATGATGGCGGGATTCGCCCATGAATCACTCCTGCAGGATACGGCCGGCTTCTCCGGCCCCATCGGTCTGGTTATTGTGTGAAGGCCGTTAGCGGCCATCCTTTCGCGCGGACGCCAGCGCCTGGGCCAGAGCTCCGCCCATTGCACCCTGCTGGCCTGTCCTGGCGTCGTCTTTCTGATTCTGCGCCCGGGGCTTGTCACTTGCCGCTTTGCGCGGATTATTCGAAGCCGGTGGCTTTTCGGACTTCTCCCCTGGCTGGTCATCCATACGCATGGACAGCGCGATCCGCTTTCGCGGGATGTCCACATCCATGACTTTGACCTTTACGATATCACCGGCCTTCACCACTTCCCGGGGGTCTTTTATGAAATTATTGGATAGCGCCGATATATGCACCAGCCCGTCCTGATGCACACCAATATCCACAAAAGCGCCAAAGTTGGTGACGTTGGTCACCGAGCCCTCCAGCACCATGCCCTGCTTCAGGTCGTTCAGCGTCTCAACCCCTTCCTCGAAGCTTGCAAAACGGAACTCTGGCCGCGGATCACGTCCCGGTTTTTCCAGCTCGGCAAGGATATCCCTGATCGTGGGCAAACCGAATTTGTCGGTCACATAGTCCTCGGGATTCAGGGAGCGCAGAAACGACGCGTCGCCGACAATACCTTCAATTCTGCGATTGTTGCGGGTTGCAATGGCTTCCACAACGCCATAGGTCTCCGGATGCACTGACGAGCGATCAAGCGGGTTGTCACTGCCGGCGATCCGCAGGAAACCGGCAGCCTGTTCGAAGGTGCGCTCCCCGAGGCGCGCTACTTTCAATAGCTGCTTCCGGTTTTGAAACATACCGTTCTGGCTTCGAAATTCGACGATATTCGTCGCGATGGTCTGACTGAGCCCTGCCACACGGGCCAGCAACGGTATCGAAGCGGTATTCAGGTCCACGCCCACCCCGTTTACGCAATCTTCCACCACCGCGTCCAGGCTGCGGGACAGCTGAACCTGGGATACATCGTGCTGGTACTGGCCAACACCAATGGACTTGGGTTCAATCTTGACCATTTCCGCCAGCGGGTCCTGAAGGCGACGGGCGATCGAAACCGCCCCGCGAATGGTCACGTCCAGGTCCGGCAGCTCCCGCGACGCAAATTCAGACGCCGAATAGATCGATGCGCCAGACTCGCTCACCACAATACGGGCCAGTTTCAGATCCGGATAGCGTTTGCACAGATCCCCTACCAGCTTTTCGGTCTCGCGGGATGCGGTTCCGTTACCAATGGCAATAAGTTCAATGCGGTATTCCCGACACCATTTTGCCAGCTGTTCAATGGACTGATCCCACTGGTTGCGTGGGGCATGGGGGAAAATACCCCCATGGCCAGCCACCTGGCCGGTGCCGTCGATAATCGCCACCTTCACACCGGTCCGCAGACCGGGGTCCAGCCCGATGGTCGGCCTCGGGCCGGCAGGCGCCAGCAACAGCAAGTCCTTCAGGTTGGCGGCAAACACGTTGATGGCTTCAGCCTCGGCGGCTTCCCGCACCTGGGCCATCAGGTCGGTCTCGATCTGGGTCGATAGCTTCACCCGCCAGGTCCAGCGCACCACCTCCGACAGCCATTTATCCGCTGCCCGGCCCTGATCGCGAATATTCCATCTGGCCGCAATCCGGTGCTCGGCCGGATGAGGCTGGCGGCGATCCTCGTCGGCATCGCCAACCACCAGGGTGTATGTCAGAACCCCTTCGTTGCGACCCCGCAGAATGGCCAGTGCCCGGTGAGACGGCACTTTTTTCAGGGGCTCGACGTGATCAAAGTAGTCGCGAAATTTCGCGCCCTCATTTTCCTTGCCCCCGATAACCGAGACTTTCAGCTGCCCCTGTTGCCAGATAAAGTTACGCAGATCCCCCAGCAACTCCGCGTCCTCAGCGAAGCGCTCCATCAGAATGGCACGGGCGCCTTCAAGCGCGGCCCTGGTGTCTGCAACGCCATTCTCGTCGCTCAGATAGCCCTCAGCGGCCTGCTCCGGGTCGTTCGTGGGGTCTGTGTAAAGCGTGTCGGCAAGCGGCTCCAGACCCGCCTCCCGGGCAATCTGGGCCTTGGTGCGGCGCTTCGGCTTGTAGGGCAGATAAAGATCTTCGAGGCGATTCTTTGTATCAGCGGCATGGATGCTGGCTCGAAGTTCGTCAGTCAGCTTGCCCTGCTCTTCAATGCTATTGAGAACCGTGGAGCGGCGATCTTCAAGATCACGCAGATAACGCAGCCGGTCTTCAAGATTTCGCAACTGGCTGTCATCCAGTGAGCCGGTCACTTCCTTGCGGTAGCGGGCAATAAACGGAACCGTGGCGCCCTCGTCCAGCATGCCGACGGTGGCGTTAACCTGCTCCTCGCGAACACCCAGCTCTTCGGCGATACGCCGGGCAATACTGCTCATTCCAGTTTTCATTACGCTTGCCATTCCACTCGTCCGATGCGTCTGTTCAAAGCGCAAAGGTACAGCGGCTTATAGCTACAGGCAAGCAGCCTTGCCCTGGCTGTTCAGGAATTCAACAAGACGGTCCCAGGGCATGGGCCGGGCATAGTAATAGCCCTGTATTTCATCGCAATGCTGCTGGCGCAGGAATTCCAGCTGGCCTTCGGTTTCTACCCCCTCAGCCACCACGCTGATCTGCAGGCTGTGAGAAAGGCTGATGATGGCGCGAATGATGTGCTCCGCATCGGCGGAACGGCCCAGGTCCTGCACGAAAGACTTGTCAATTTTCACCAGCGAAATCGGCAGATGCTGCAAATTGCTCAGCGACGAAAACCCGGTGCCAAAGTCATCCAGTGCGAAACTGATGCCCAGCTGGTTCAGTTCCCGCAGGCAGCGCTGGGCATACTCCGGGTCGTGCATCATAGCGCTTTCGGTCAGTTCCAGCTCCAGCAGACTGGTGTCGATGTTCGCGTTGAAGATAATCCGGAAAATCGTCTCGGTCATCTTGCGGTCATGGAACTGCCGGAACGACAGGTTCACCGCGAATACCAGCCCCGGATAACCCAGGTCCGCCGAATCTTTCAGGCGTTTGCAGGCCTGCTCAATTACCCAGTAACCGATGGGCACGATCAGACCGCTGCGCTCTGCCACGGGGATAAATTCATCGGGGCCAACCAGCCCGCGCTCCGGGTGATTCCAGCGCAGCAGGCACTCCACACCACGCACTTCTTCGGTGGCCAGATCAATCCGGGGCTGGTAATAGACCTCCAGCTCGTTGCCTCTCAGGGCATTGCGAAGGTCGGCTTCCAGCTTGAGCTGGTGCCCGGCGGTTATGTGAAGCTCCCGGTCGTAATAACGATAGCTGGTGCCCGGGTCGCGCTTGGCTTCAAACATGGCGCGATTGGCCCGGCGCAGCAGATTTTCGGCGCTGTCGCCCGCTTCCGGGTAAGTGGCCACACCAAGGCTGGCACTGACCACCACCGACTGGCTGTCGATACGGACGGGTTCACCCAGGGCGGCCACCAGCTTGCCTATGACCTGTGCCACGCTCGGGCCGTCGTCCACCTTCTCGATAATAATGGCGAATTCGTCACCGCCAATACGCATCAGGGAGTCCGCCCGGCGCAGCTCTGCGCGGAGTCGCTCCGCCAGTTTCAGTACCAGCTGATCGCTCTGGCGGTAGCCCAAAGATTCGTTAAAACTGCGAAAATCATCCAGATTGATGTGTAGAAGTGCCAGCCGCTGGGAGGTGTTTTTGGCGCGGATCAGGGCATGCTGAAGACGGTCAAAAAACAGGTCGCGGTTGATAAAGCCACTGGCCACATCCCGCCCCAGTTGCCGGTGAGCAGATTCGGAGAGCTGCTGCCGGTACCATAGACAGCGCACCGCACGCCGCAACGTCCACCGGTCCAGCGACTGGCGACTCAGATAATCCGACGCACCCTTGCTGCAGAGCTCGGGGCCACGATCCGCAGGGAGTTCCGCGCTGAGGGCCAGAATCGGTTTTTCGCCACCGGATACGGTGAGATATTGAAGGAAGTCGGACTCTGAGCCACCGCGGAACACGCAGTCCCAGATAATCACATCGAAGCTGGTATTGCGGACAAGATCGTCGCAATCAATAAGGTCGGGGCACCAGGTCAGGTCCGCGCTCATTTCCGTATCACCGGACAAAAGCGACGCCAGCCAGAGCAAGTCGGCGTATTCGGGTGTCAGCACAAGCAATTTTACCTGGTTGGTATTTGCCTGTGTGGGGGCCAGAGTCATTGAGAAGCATCCTGATCTTCAAAACTGCCATTTCCATTCTGACAAGCATAGCTTATAGATCAGGAAGGTACAGTTGACGGTTCACCACGGCAGTGTGGTCTGCAGTGGTGTAGAATAGCCAACTCTCAAGAGTTACGAAATGTCTCTGCCGGCGACCCTATTGTGAACAGACTCAACCCTCGTCAAAGCGAAGCTGTCCGCTACGCAGACGGCCCCATGCTTGTGCTTGCAGGGGCCGGTAGCGGCAAAACCAGCGTGATCACCCGCAAGATTGCCTACCTGATTGAACATCTGGGCATTCCCGGCCGACACATCGCAGCGGTTACCTTCACCAACAAGGCCGCCCGGGAGATGAAAGAACGGGTCAGCCGACTGGTGGACCGCAAGCTCACCCGCGGGCTGATTGTGTCTACTTTTCACAACCTGGGCCTGAACATTATCCGCGAGGAGCACACTCATCTGGGCTATTACCCGGGCTTCTCGATTTTTGACGCCGACGACGCCAGGGCCCTGCTACAGGACCTGATGATGCGCGAGGCCAGCGCCGATGCCGGCGATGAGCTCTCCGACGTGCAGATGACCATTTCCTCCTGGAAAAACGCCATGCGCAGCCCGGCCGACGCCTGGAGTCGAGCGGCGGACGAACGGGAGCAGCGCATCGCCATCATCTACCGTCACTACGCGGACTACCTGAAAGCCTACAACGCCGTGGATTTTGACGACCTGATCCTGCTTCCTGTGCAACTGTTCACAAGCCAGCCGGACGTGCTGGCCAAATGGCGTCGGAAAATCCGCTACATGCTGGTGGACGAATACCAGGACACCAACATCTGCCAGTACGAAATGGTAAAACTGCTGGTGGCAGAGCGGGCGGCCTTCACCGTGGTGGGCGATGATGACCAGTCCATCTACGCCTGGCGGGGCGCGCGGCCGGAAAACCTGGCACAGCTGAAAGACGATTTCCCGAGCCTGAAAATCGTCAAGCTGGAGCAGAATTACCGGTCCACCGTCCGTATTCTGCGCTGCGCCAACACGGTAATTGCCAACAACCCCCACGTGTTCGAGAAAGCCCTCTGGAGCGACCACACCACCGGCGACGAACTGCGCATTGTGCGTTGCCGAAACGAGGATGCGGAAGCCGAGCGGATTGCCACCGAAATCATAGACGCAAAATTGAAAAAAGGCCTCAAATTTCTGGATTTCGCCGTGCTCTATCGGGGCAACCACCAGTCCCGCCTGCTGGAAATGAAGCTGCAGGCCTACCAGGTGCCTTACCGAATCTCCGGCGGCCAGTCGTTCTTTTCAAAGAACGAAATCAAGGACGCCATGGGCTACCTGCGCCTGCTGGTCAACCCGGATGATGACGCTGCGTTTCTGCGGGTGGTCAACGTGCCACGACGGGAAATCGGGCCTCGCACCCTGGAGCAGCTCACCCACTATTCCCGCTCCCGCAATATCAGCCTGTTCAAAGCGCTGGGTGACATGGGCGCGGAAACCCAGGTCACCGAAAAGGGCCTGGACCGCCTGCGCCGGTTTGCCCACTGGGTGGACAATACCTGCGAACGCCTGCACAGCGAAAACCCGGTACCGGTGATCAAACAGCTATTCACGGATATCGAATACGAGGAATGGCTGCACCAGCATTCGGGCTCACCGAAGCAGGCGGAAAAACGGATGGCGAACATCTGGTACCTGGTGGAATCCATTCAGCGCATGCTGGACGACGGCAAGGGCACGGCTGACGAGATGGGCATTGAAGACGCCATCAGCCGCCTGGTTCTGCGGGATCTGCTGGAGCAGCGCGAAGAAGAAGACGACAGCGACAAGGTCCAGCTGATGACCCTGCATGCCTCGAAAGGCCTGGAATTTCCCCACGTGTTTATTATGGGACTTGAAGAGGAAATTCTGCCCCATCGGTCCAGTATCGAAGAGGGCAACATTGAGGAAGAGCGGCGCTTGATGTACGTGGGTATCACCCGCGCAAGGGAGACGTTGACGCTGACCTATGCTGCCCAGCGCAGGCAGTACGGCGAAAAACTGGAAACCATTCCCAGCCGATTTCTGGATGAGTTGCCGGAGGCGGATCTACGCTGGGAAGGCACCGGCGATCTGGATCTGGAAGCCAATCAGAAAAAGGGTAAAGCCACTCTCAGCGCGCTTCTTGGCGACCTGGGCAATTAGATGAGCCCGCCAGGCAGCTTTCCTGGCGGATCATCAATCGCCGGCCGCTACTGGCTGTCTTCAACCATAAGCTCGACGGCCACCTGGATCTCTTCATCCGAGCAGCTTGAACAGCCGCCCTTGGCGGGCATGGCGTTGTAGCCATTGATAGCGTGGGTGACCAGTGTTTCCATACCCTTGTCGATTCTTGCACTCCAGGCGCCAGTGTCGCCTTTCTTCGGTGCGCCCGCGGCGCCTGTGTCATGGCATGCTGCGCAAGCAGAGCTGTATACTTCAGCTGCCGGGCGTGGGCCGGAGCTGGCAGCCTGGACCGGTGCGGAGGATGCGCCACATGCTTCCTCCCCCTGAACACACACGGTGCCCACAGGCGCAATGCGCGCACGAATTTCATCTTCAACGCTTGCCATTACGGCACTTGTCGCCAGACCAAAGCCAAGCAGCACGACAGCCAGGGCTCTCTTCATCATCACAGATCACCTTAATATTGGGTGTTATAAAAATCGTTTGGAACATTATAGCGATTGCGGCCTGGCAAAAAAACCAAATGACAAAATGAAGCGAAAATAGGGGTACCATGGAAAACAAACCGATACCGAGGATTGCACGCTATGCCCGACCAGAGCCCCACCCAGCGCTGGCGAAAACCGCTTCTGATAACGGAATTCTCAGCACTGGCCGTACTGCTGGCATCCATGGGCTGGTTTTCCAGTCGGGTCGGGGACGGCGAACCCCTTAGCCCGGCCTGGCTGCTGATTCCCGCCCTTGCCAGTCTCGCGGTTTTTATCAGCTTTATCGGCCTGATGTATATGCGCTGGGTGGTCGCAGCGGCGGCGGAGCGCCGGGTGCTCCATAAAGTGGTGTTTGCACTGCTGGTGCTGACCCTTCTTGGCGTCTGGGCGTTTGGTATTGCCAACACCTGGACCAGCCTTTCTGCAGCCTGAGGAAATTACGATTGCGCTCAACAATAGTGAATGGTTTATCGCTGGCAATGCTGGCACTGGCTCCTTGCGTAGCCCTGGCCCAGTCGTCAAACGGCATAACGCCGGACCTCTCCCCGGAAAATCTGGACGCCTGCACGCTGATTGAGAATGGGGTCGAACGCCTGGCCTGCTACGACGACTTTGCCGCACCGGAACAGACGTTTGAGTACGAGAAGACAACCCGGCCGGACGAAACGGATGAGTCGGACCCGGACTATTCCGGGAAGAACAAAGAAGACTCCGGCGTGGTATCCGATCTGCTGGGGCGTTATGTGGCCGCCGAAAAAGCAATTTTTTCGTTCTCGGGGAGTTTTGTTGGGCATCGGCCGATGTACCTTCTTCCTTTTACCTATATGAGGAATGCCAACCGCGAGCCTTTCAGCCCAAGAACCGGCGCAACCAACTACGATTATGCACTGGACAATCAGGAGGCCAAATACCAGATCAGTTTCAAGGTGCCGCTTCTGACCGGCATGCTGGATGGCCGCACCACGCTCTGGTTTGGCTACACGCAGAAGTCTTTCTGGCAGGTTTACAACACGGACGATTCGGCGCCTTTCCGCGAAACAAACTATGAACCGGAATTTTTCCTGCGCTACGCCACTGACTTCGACCTGGGACCCGGCACGCTGAATGGCGTGACCCTCGGGTTTAACCATCAATCCAATGGTCAGTCCGAGCCGCGTTCACGAAGCTGGAACCGGATTATGGCGTCTGTTGTGTATAGCTATGACCGCTGGCTTTTCGTGGTACAGCCATGGTACCGATTGCCTGAAAATGCCAGTGATAACGACAATGAGGATATTGAGAGTTATCTGGGGCACGCCAATTATCTTGCGGTGTATCGCTGGCCGGAAGATCGCACCCTGTCTTTGAAGTTAATGAATAATCTGCGGTCGGACAACAAGACGTCGGTGGAGCTTGGGTATAGCTTTCCGATGGGGGATACCGTTAAGGGCTATGTTCACTACTACAACGGCTATGGCGAGAGTCTGATTGATTACAATCAGCGGATTCAGAGAATTGGTATCGGGATTATGTTGAACGACTGGCTCTAGACCGTTATACCCGGTGCGAGACCGCTCAGCATGGCTCCCTTTCCTGAAACACGCTCCTTGCGGCACATCCATGTGACGCTTGGGCTCCGCACAGTTTCAGGAAAGGGAGCCACGCCGATCGGCCCCAAAATCCGGTGTTAGCTAGCTTTCCTTATTCAACCGATCCATTTCTTTTAGCAGCTCCTCAGTCTTGGCTTTCATCAACGGTATATCTGCCCGCGATTCCACGTTTAGGCGAACGACGGGTTCAGTGTTGGACATCCGCAGGTTGAAACGCCACTGGTCAAATTCGATGCTGACGCCGTCCACGTGGCTGACGCTTTTGGCGTCTTTGCCGTAAGACGCTTCAATCGCACCGATGACTTTTTTCGGGTTATCAATGGTGCGGTTGATTTCGCCGCTGGCCGGGTAGGCTTCGATGCGGGCGTCGATCAGTGACGACAGGGTCTGACCGGACTGGCACAGGCGCTCGGCGATCAGCAACCAGGGAATCATGCCGCTGTCGCAGTAGGCGAAGTCCCGAAAATAGTGGTGAGCGCTCATTTCGCCGCCGTATACCGCATCTTCGTCGCGCATGCGCTGCTTGATGAATGCGTGGCCGGTTTTGCTTTCGATTGCCTGGCCACCCGCCTGCGCCACCAGGTCGAGGGTGTTCCAGGTCAGACGGGGATCGTGGATGACTTTGCCCCCACCGGTTTTGCGCAGGAACTGGTCTGCGAGCAGGCCAACGATGTAGTAGCCTTCGATGAAGCGACCGTTTTCGTCGAAAAAGAAGCAGCGGTCATAGTCGCCATCCCAGGCAATACCCATTGCTGCCCCGTGCTCAATGACGGCCTCCGCCGTCACTTCGCGATTTTCTTCCAGGATGGGGTTGGGGACGCCGTTGGGAAAATGCCCATCAGCTTCATGGTGAATCTTGACGAAATCGAATGGCAGGTGTTGTTCCAGCTCGTCAATCACCATGCCCGCGCCACCGTTGCCAGCGTTAACCACAAACGTCATGGGCTTGAGAGAGGTTGCGTCCACATAGCCCAGCAGGTGGTCAATGTAGGCAGTAGTCGTTTCCAGCGGTTCGTAGCGCCCCTTCACCGGTGCATCGACGAACGGCGCCGGCACCCGGTCGCGGATTTCGTTCAGTCCGTTGTCGGAGCTGATGGGCCGTGAGTCCGGGCCGACCAGTTTCATACCGTTATGATCTTTGGGGTTGTGGCTGGCGGTGACCATAATGCCGCCATCCATTTTATAGTGGCTGGTGGCAAAATAGACATTTTCGGTGCCGCACAGTCCGATATCAAACACATCCGCACCGGCAGCCATCAGGCCGGAGCTCAGGGCGTCTGCGATATCAGGGCTGGAGAGCCGGATGTCATAACCCACAATCACGCGTTTTGCGCCGGTGATTTCCACGTAGGCCCGGCCAATACGCTCTGCCAGGGTCGGGTTTAACTGGTCGGGTACTCGCCCCCGCAGGTCGTACGCTTTAAAACAGGACAGGTCCATTGTCACCTTCGCTTACTCCGCCGCGCCAGACTGAAGCTGTATGTAGTTCTGCACACCCATCTGGCTGATCATTTCCTGCTGGGTTTCCAGCCAGTCGATGTGCTCCTCTTCACTGTCCAGAATATAGCGGAACAGCTCACGGCTGGTGTAATCCTGCACCTGGTCGCTGTGAAGTACGGCGTCTTTCAGATCTTTATGGGCAATCATCTCCAGCTTGAGGTCGCAGGCGATCATTTCTTCCACGTTTTCGCCGATCAACAACTTGTTCAGATCCTGCAGGTTGGGCAGGCCTTCCAGGAACAGAATCCGCTCAATCAGCATGTCCGCATGCTTCATTTCATCAATGGACTCTTCGTATTCCTTGTCCGCCAGCTTGGTAATGCCCCAGTCTTTGTACATGCGCGAATGCAGGAAATACTGGTTAATGGCCGTAAGCTCGTTGGCGAGGACTTTATTGAGGAACTGTATAACCTTCTTGTCGCCCTTCATGGCGAGGCTCCTTGGTGTAGAGTATTGGAGTCAATATCAGTGAGCTTCAGGATAGCCGGTCACAGCAAAAGAAAAAATCTCAAATGGCAATGATTGCCGATGGGCAGTAAGCCACCGACAAAGCAGTGGCCGGTCAGGCGGGCTGGGCAAGCATATCTGCGAGTGCCAGGTAATCCGGCCGACGGCTTTCGCGCAGTATTTCACGGGCTGAGCAGGCACAGCGGCCGCACTGGGTGCCAACGCCAAGCTCTTTGCCAAGCTGACGCATGGAACTGACGCCATTATCGGCGGCTTCACGAATTTCCCGGTCGGTAACACCGTGGCACAGGCAAACGTACATAGCGGACACCCTGCGTATCTGAAAGATACTGAGAATTATTGTTATTCCTACTTGGCTTTGCAAGCCCTGTACCCATTTTTTTGTAAATGTGGCGTTACCCGAGATTCAGAATCCGAACATGCCCAGCACCAGCGGCAACGCCAGTGCCGTGAATATGCCGGTCAGCCCCATACCCAGAGAGGCAAAAGCACCGGCAGAAATGCCTAGCTCAAAGGCCCTGGCGGTGCCAATCGCGTGGCCGTTCAGGCCCAGTGCAAAGCCGATAATTCTCGGATCACGAATGTTCATCCAGCGAACGGCAAGGTCCACAAACACCGTCGCCATCACCCCGGTAATCAGCAGGCCACCCATAATCAGTGGTACCGAGCCACCCAGCTGCTCGGTGATACCAATGGCAATCGGCGCGGTGACAGACTTGGGCGCAACCGACGCTATCACTTCCGGTGAAGCACCAAATGCACCCGCAATCAGCATCGCGTAACCAGACGCCAGTAATGCCGCAATCGGCAGGGTAAAGAGGATGGGGCGCCAGAGCGCCCGAATATGATGCATCTGCTGGTAGAGCGGCACGCCCAGCGCAACCGTCGCTGGGCCAAGCAGCACGGTCAGCCATTGGGCGCCGTCCCGATAGTCCTGATAATTCAGCTTGAGGATCATCAGCGTCAGACCCAGCAGGCAGGCAGAAATCATCACTGGCGGCAGCCAGACCGGCGACCTCAGCAACGCAAACGCCCGGTTACCTGCCATAAACGCGCCGAGAGTCAGAACAATCGCCAGCACGGCATTGGTCGACGGCGAATCAACCAGCGTGTTACTGAGGGTGTGAATGGCCGAGGCAAGGCCGTCAGTCAGCTCATTCATCGCAAGTTCCCTGACCTGAGGCGTTCACTGATCGCTGCAACAGCCAGAGCGTTGTCAGCACGCTTAACAGGGTGCCCAGAACCAGCGCCAGACCGATTGCCAGCCATTGACCGGAAAACTCATCCGCCTGAAAAAAGATCCCCACAACACCCGGCATGATCAGCAACACCAGCACTGAAATCAGCGCACCGCTGGACCTGGCAAGGCTATCGCTGATCTGGCCCCGTGCCATCAGGGTCAGCGTCAGCAGAATCATGCCAATCACTCCGCCGCTGACGGGCAATGCAAACAGAATCCGCACCGCCTCCCCAAACAGGAAAAAAACCGACAACACCAGAAAACCGCGCAACATCACCATGGGTTTCACTCTATTCAGGAAAAAATCCGACTTGATTACGTTACACTGCGCCCCTACCTCTCAACGTGCCCCAGGAACTCCCATGGCCCTCAAGGCAACCATCTTCAAAGCGACACTGAACATTGCGGACATGGACCGACACTACTATGGCGATCATCTGCTGACCATTGCCCGCCACCCGTCCGAAACCGATGAACGCATGATGATACGCTTGCTCGCATTCGTCCAGAACGCCAGCGAACGCCTTGCGTTTACCAAAGGCATAAGCACCGACGACGAGCCGGACCTGTGGCAGAAAAGTCTGAGCGATGAAATCGAACTCTGGATTGAACTGGGGCTGCCCGATGAAAGCCGCCTGCGCAAAGCCTGCAACCGGTCCCAGCAAGTGATTCTTTACACTTATGGCGGGCGGGCGGTGCCCCTGTGGTGGGAAAAAGTCCGGGGTAAGGTCAGCCGCTTCGACAACCTCACGGTCGTCGACCTGCCCCCGGAAGCCACCGAAGCACTGGCCCGGCTGGCCGATCGCAACATGAGCCTGCAATGCACCCTTCAGGACGGGGAAATCAGCATAGGCAACGACCGCGAACTGGTCACTATCAGCCCGCAATGGCTCTTCCCAACCGCGTAACCCGGCTGCGCAGGGGCTGGACAGACCACAGCTTCACACGTAAGATTGCGCACTCTAAATTGGCGCTCCAGCGCCGTGATCAAAGCGCCCGTAGCTCAGCTGGATAGAGCGTTGCCCTCCGGAGGCAAAGGTCATAGGTTCGAATCCTATCGGGCGCGCCATATTTTTCAGGGACTTGCGTGAAAGCGCAGGTCCTTTTTTATTGGCCGTGCCCAAATGGTGCCCTGACAGTGCCCACCCTTCAACGAATCTTGATTACAACGGTAATCCATCAAATTATTACCCACAGTTTCTCTGTGCAAGGTGAAGCCCGTTCGTGAGATCATGCATGAAATTGGTGCCGCTGGCTGGCCGAGAAGACTGACTCAGCCAGCCAGCGTATAGATCGTCGCGTCGCGGTGATGCTCTATATCAACCGGTTCAACGTGAAACCTCATTCGTTGAGATCGGCTGGCGATAAACTCGTAGCTCTGCAGGGGAATTGTATGTCCGGGGATACCCACTTTTACCGACCGGCCGATGGTCACGGCCTTGCCCATGATCCGTTCAACGCTTTGGTGGCGCCACGCCCGATCGGGTGGATCTCCTCCCAGGACCCCGATGGCGTGCTGAACCTCGCGCCTTATAGTTTCTTTAACGCCTTCAATTACCACCCGCCCATCATTGGCTTCTCCAGTATCGGCTTCAAAGACTCCGTACGGAACGCCGAGCAGACCGGAGAATTCTGCTGGAATCTGGTAACACGCTCATTAAGCGAAGCAATGAATGCGACCTGCGCTGCAGTCGGGCCAGAGGTGGATGAGTTTTCGCTTTCGGGCCTGACCCCGGCCCCGTCCCGTGTGATTTCAGTTCCGCACGTGGCCGAGAGTCCAGTCAAACTGGAATGTCGCGTATCACAGGTACTCCAGCTTACCGGCGCCAATGGCGATAAGGTCGATACCTGGATGGTTTTCGGTGAAGTCGTCGGCGTCCACATTGCCAGAAACCTGCTCGACAACGGCATCTACGATACTGCGGCGGCGGAACCTGTACTTCGCGGCGGCGGCCCGGCGGACTATTTCAGTGTCGGTGCTTCACAGAAGTTCCAGATGCATCGTCCTAAATCATAAGGACCAGTGCCGGGCAGACGCTCACGATATGGACAGCGCCAGGACGCAGTAAAAGGTTGTCAAATAAAACATCCGTGTGTTTGCTTTTATGTCCAATCAAGCTACGTTTCTCTGGTTTCGTATCAAAATATTGGAGCAGGTTAGCGCTCAGTGGGGATCTAAATGAACGAGGACGGCTTCGGTAACGATCTGGAAAGAGATTTCCGGGAAATCCTCGATTCCTCTCCGGACTGCATACTGGTCTGCGACTACGAGACCCACCGTTATCTTTACGTAAACGAGACGACCTGTGTTATGACCGGGTACAGTCGTCCGGAACTGCTGTCCATGCATGTTTCCGAGCTGACTCTGCAGGACCGAGAAGAAGTTAGTGAAAGCTATGAATATGCCCGTCAGGGCGGCAAAAACGGCTATACCGACGAGCCCAGGCTCCTGCTCAGTAAAGACCGGTCGCGGCGGGGCTGGTGGGAATCCCACTTCCGACTCAAGGTTATTGACGGTCGTGACGTAATATTCATTGTCTCCCGTGAAGTGACCCGTCAGATTCTGGCCGAGAGGGCCGCAAGCCGGGCCACAAAGATTTATGCAGCGCTCAGTGCCGCCAATGAAGCAATCATTCACAGCTCATCGCCGGAAGAACTGTTTCAGGCGGTTTGCGATGCGGCTATAGAAAGTGGAGGCATGACCACGGCCGCCATGTTGATGCCCAGGCCCGGCTCCGATCTGATGGAACTGAAGGCCATGGCCGGCAAGGGCCGGAATATATTGGAAGCCGACGTGATCTCAACCGATCCCCAGCGACCGGAAGGGCGCGGGCTGATTGGCGAGGCCTTTCATACCGGCAAACCCTGCGTCACCGATGACTATCTGCAAGACACACGTACCACTCACTGGCATGCCCTGGTGCGGAATCACACGCGGTTAAAGTCCGCTGCGTCAGTGCCCATTGTGCGGAATGGCCGCTCTGTCGGAACTCTTTACCTCTCCTCCCGGGAGCGGCGCGCGTTTGACGAAGAGATCGTTGGTCTCCTGGTACGGATGGCGGACAACCTGGCCTTTGCCCTGCAAAACTTTGAACATGAGGACAAGCGCCGTCTGGCGGAAGAGCGAGCCCATTATCTGGCCACCCATTGCGGCCTTACCGGCTTGCCCAACCGCAACCTGCTGACGGACCTACTGGATCAAGCCATTGCCTCCGTGAGCCGAACGGGGCACAAGCCCGCCATCATGTTCATCGACCTGGACCGGTTCAAGGAAATCAACGACTCCTGCGGCCATGACATCGGCGATGCTGTTCTCCAGAAAATCTCCGTCCGTTTGCAGGAGGTTCTGCGCGAAAACGATGTATTGGCCAGACTCGGCGGCGACGAATTCGTGGTGCTGTTGCAGAATATCGATTGCCATGAACACGCAGTCCGGGTGGCGGAGAAGTTGTTGGCCGCTTCAGGAGAGCCCATGATGGTGGAAGGCCAATCGTTCACCGTTACCCTCAGCATCGGTATCAGTCTCTATCCGGAGCATGGCAATCACCAACAGGCTCTGATGAAAGCCGCAGATCTGGCCATGTATGTTGCCAAGGACAAGGGCAAGAATACCTGGGCCCTGTCTGGTGAAATCAAGCCCTCGGCCACTCTGCCAGCCTGAGCCGGGGCGCGTCGGCCGCTGCCTTTTCTCTCGCGGACAACAAGGGTTCTACCCCGTTTCCGCCCGACCTGAAAGTCACTCATTGCGAGGAATCATGAATCCGACCATCGAACTACTGAAACACCACCGCTCCATCCGGAAATTCACCGACCAGGTGATTCCGCGGGAGCTGCTGCTGGAGCTCATCCGTGCCGGCCAGAGTGCGGCCACCTCCAATCACGTTCAGGCCTATTCCGTGATTCACGTCGTTAATCCGGAAAACAGGCAAAAGATCGCGGAGCTGGCCGGTGGACAGACCTATATTGCCGAATGCTCGGACTTCCTGGTGTTCTGTGCGGATATGAAACGGTCCACAGAAGCGGCGGAAAGAGCTGGCGCAGATGTGATTCGCGGCATGGCGGAGCAACTGGTGGTTGCCAGTGTTGACACCGCGCTGATGGCCCAGAACGTTGCCATTGCAGCCGAGTCAGAAAACCTGGGGCTCTGCTACATTGGCGGTATCCGCAACAATCCGGCCGAAGTCAGCGAAATTCTACGCCTGCCCGAGCACGTGTACCCGGTGTTCGGGATGTGCCTGGGCTACCCTGACCAGAGCCCGGACGTTAAACCCCGGCTGCCCCTGGAGACCATTCTCAAGGAAGATTATTACCAGGACGACCAGGACGAAGCCCAGATAGCAGCCTTCGACGGCACTATGAACAGGTACTATCTGGAACGTACCGGAGGCAACAAGGAAACGAACTGGTCAGAGCAGTTGAAGCCTCTATTCACCAGCAAATTGCGCCCGCACATGAAAGACTTCCTGAAGGGTAAGGGTTTCAACGTGAAATAAATGACTCAAACCCGAGATTGCAGTGGGATCTGCCAAAGCAGCAGGCGGGTAAGCGAAAACGCCACAGCTTGACTATACTGACGCTGCACGGATCAAACGTTTTGATCCGGGCGTTATCCTGCAAGCCTTTATCGGCGACAGGTCTCGTAACCTGATAACCACACAGGACAAAGTACGATGCATAAAATCAATAAAAAACTGCTCATCGGTGTATTAAGTGCTGCACCGCTATTCGCCCACAGTGCCGAGAACGTCGAACTGCCCAGCACCCTTGCGATGACCGCGTACGGAACGGGGTCGGCGGGTTATACCCAGATGGTGTCCATCGGCAACCTGCTGCAGAACGAGTATGGAACCTCGGTGCGTATACTGCCCGGTGAAAATGACGTTTCCCGCATGACTCCGTTGCGAATGGGGCGGGTGCCACTCTGCGCCTGCGGTATCGCCAGCTACTACGGTTCCGAAGGAGTATTGCTGTTTGCAGACCCTGATTGGGGCCCGCAGCAGATTCGGCTGATCAGCACCTCCACCGCCAGTTTCGGTCTCGGTGTTGCGGTTGCAGGTGATATCGACGTAAAAACGCCGGCGGATCTGAAAGGCAAGCGGGTGGCTTACATCCGTGGAGATGATGCCCTGAATATTGGCACCGAAGCCTTTCTTGCGTTTGGAGGTCTGACCTGGGATGACGTTGAACGGGTGGAATTCCCGGGTTACGGCCGATCCTTTGAAGGCATCGTGGCCAATCAGGCCGACGCTGCGTTTACCATGAGCGTGGCGCCGCCAGCGCAGCAAATGGCGGCAAGCCCAAGGGGCATCGTTTGGCCGGAACTGGACCCCGGCAATAAAGAAGGCTGGGAGCGACTCAATGCCGTTGCACCGTATTTCCAGCCACACAAGGTCACGTCTGCAGCCGGTGAGAACTATGGCAAGGACAGCCCGTGGATTGGCGCAACCTATCCGTACCCGATACTGGTCGGTAACAAGAGCCTGGATGATAAGACTGCCAGCAGCCTTGTCCGGGTGCTGATTGAAGACCATGACAAGTACAAGGACGCGGCACCCGGCAATGCGGGTTACTCGCTTGAGAACCAGAACATGCAGTGGGTGATCCCCTATCACGATGCGGTCGTCGAGTATTACAAGGAAATCGGACACTGGACCGATGCCATGCAGGCACACCAGGATGAGCTGGTTGAACGCCAGGAAATCCTTCAGACCACCTGGAAAAGTTTCATGGACTCCAATCCCCCGGAAGACGAGGAGGCATTCCGCAGCGGCTGGATGGAAGCTCGTGCCAAAGCACTGGAAGCAGAGGGCATGAAGCCGGTTTTCCGTTAAGACCTGGCCCACTGCACCGGGGTGTCGTTGCCGAGGTGGCAGCGGTACTCCGGCGTTCGCCTGTTTAATCTACACACCGGAGTCTCTGACAACATGAGCATGTCTCAGTCACAACCCGTTAGTCCGGCAAAAATATCCGGTATCCGCCAGCTGGAGGGTTTCTGGCTCTGGGTTCCACGGGTTGCGACCCTGGCACTGACCCTGCTTGCTATCGATTACCTGTTTAACCTTGGCCTGTTCACCTTCGTCACGGAGGTGGAAAGCCAGTTCTTCTACACTGTGGTAGCGCTGATGCTGCCACTGGTTTTTGTGCTTTGGCCGGCCTTTGCCAGAGCGTCGCACACCAGTGTGCCCTGGTACGACATACTACTGTTTCTGTTCGCTCTCTCGGTATGCAGCTTTTTCGTGGTTAACGCCGAACAGATTCTGGACAATGGCTGGGAGTACGCAGCGCCGGATTATGCCATCGTCATGAGCTTCCTGATGTGGGGTGTGGTCCTTGAAGCGGCGCGGCGGGCCGGTGGTTGGCCGATCGGTATCATTGTCGGGCTTGCGAGCCTTTATCCGATTTTCGCCGGTGTGATGCCGGGGCCGATCCAGGGCTTCCCGTCCTCGCCCGCCCAGACGGCCATTTACCACGCCATGAGTCGTGAAAGTGTCATGGGCATTCCGCTGCAGGCTTTTGCCAACCTGGTTATCGGCTTTTTGTTGTTCGGTGTGGCCCTGCAGCAGACCGGTGGCGGCAAGTTCTTTATCAACCTGGCGTTTGCCCTGCTGGGCCATGTCCGCGGTGGACCGGCCAAGGTTGCGGTCTTCTCCAGCGGCCTGATGGGCTCCATGAGCGGCAGCGTTATAACCAACGTTCTCACTACCGGTGTGCTGTCTATCCCGGCCATGCGTCGGGTAGGCTTCGGACGCTCCTATGCCGCCGGCGTTGAGGCCTGTGCGTCTACCGGGGGTGTACTGATGCCGCCGGTCATGGGTGCGACGGCGTTCATCATGGCCAGCTTTCTTAATATTCCCTACGGTACGATTGCGCTGGCGGCGGTGGTTCCGTCGTTCCTGTATTTTATGGGCCTGTTTATCCAGATTGACGCCTATGCCGCTCGCCACGAACTCAAGGGTTTACCCGCGAGTGAGCTGCCTTCCCTGCGCCAGACCTTAAAAGAAGGCTGGTACTTCATCTTCGTTTTCGTACTGTTGATCTGGCTGCTGTTCTTCCTGCGACGGGAAGCCATAGCGCCTTTCTACGCCACGGCGCTATTGCTGGTGATCAACCAGGTGCTGCCCTACCAGCGCTGGGGCTGGCAAGAGCTGAAAGACTTCTTCTCCAGTTCCGGCAAGCTATTCGCCGAGCTGATTGCAATTCTGGCGGGTGTGGGTTTGCTGGTGGGGGCGCTGTCCGTTACCGGTATGTCAGGCACTATTGCCAACGACCTGATTTTCCTCGCCGGCGGCAACACTCTGGTACTGCTGTTTATGGGCGCGGCGACCAGCTTTATTCTGGGTATCGGTATGACCGTTACGGCGGCCTATATCTTCCTGGCGGTGGCTCTGGCTCCAGCGTTGATCAACGGCGGCGGCATGGATCCGCTGGCGGTCCACCTGTTTATCCTGTACTGGGGCATGCTGAGTTTCATCACCCCGCCGGTCGCGCTGGGTGCCTTTGCCGCTGCTTCGGTGGCGGGCGCGCGACCAATGGAGACCGGCTTTCAGGCCATGAAGCTGGGTAGCGTGATTTACTTTATTCCGTTCCTCTTTGTGCTGAACCCGGCGCTGATCCTTCAGGGCTCCTGGGATGAGATTGCGCTGGTGTTATCCCAGGCCATTGTCGGTGTTGCGCTGATTGCCGGAGGCATGCAGGGCTACCTGCTGGGCATTGGCAACCTCTCGCTTTACCGGGTGCTTCAGTGGCCGATACGTCTGGCCTTGATTGCGGGTGGCATGCTGCTGGCGATACCCGGGGGCGGTCACGTGCCTTTAACCAATCTGGAATTGACGATGATCAGTGCGGTGCTGATTGTGCCGTCCCTGGCGCTGGTATGGTGGTCTAACCGGGGTGAGAAGCAGGCTGTGGTGTAAAACGCAATCGACCAATTGATGCAGAACCCTGCAGTGCAGGAAAAAACGTGTCATCGACTTTCGCATGCTTACCAGAACACAGAGCGCTATGGCACTCATGGAAAGCTTGCCAATCTGTCCGATTCGCTGTAGCCTGACCACTCCTTAATAAAACGGCCAAGGGTTCATTTTTGCCCGGATTTGTGCATTGGGAGAACATCAGATCGTGTCCCCAACAACGATTTCAGAGAGTTCGAAAAATTTACTGAACCAGGCAGTTCTGGAATTTTATGAGGAAAGCGCAAGGTCACAGACAGTCGATGACCTGACTCGCATTTTCGAACATGCTGTTTCCAGTGCCATTCAAGTTGTATTCGCCCGGGCTGATTGCTACCCGCTGCCTGTGCCGAAAGCAGGTAATCCCTCACTCCTCGAAGAAAACCGTTTCCCCAGAATTGATATCTGCTTTTGTTGCCCATTACAGGTCGACCGCATCTCTCGAATTGAAACGCTTCTGTCAGGTGAACCTCTCACCCGTCATGACCTCTCGGGATCAGATCACTTGCCGCAAGATTTACAAAGTCATCTCGACAAAATTGCTGCATTTTTCGATTTCATGGCTGAAGCGTTTCAGCGGCGCTTGATTGAAAACGAACAGAATATCCGGGACCCGCTCACCGGCCTGTACAATCGACGCTATTTTCAGCTCGCACTCGAGCAATGGGCAACTGACGGGCGCCGCTTTGATCTGGTTCTCTTCGGACTGAACCGTTTTAAAAGAGTCAATGAGTCGCTTGGTCATCCAGCAGGCGACCAGATTCTCGAAATAGTCGCTAATCAACTGTCAGAAATCGTTGAGCAAGGCGATGTGCTTGCCCGTATTGGCGGCGACGAATTTGCCATTCTGGCTTGCCGGGATAAGCGAGGTGACGCAACTTTCGATCCTGACAGTGTCCACGCCCGCCTGGCAGAGGGTTTTGAATATCAGGGCGAACGCCTCCGATGTTATACAAGTATTGGCGTCAGTCGCTTTCCCGAGCATGGATCTGACCACTCAGAGCTACTCAGGTATGCCGACCATGCCATGATTAAAGCCAAACACTTTCACACAGGCACGGTCTGGTATGACGGAGATGTGCCAAGGGATGCGGTCAAGCTGTTGGCCCTGGAGACAAGAATTGAATCGGCGATCGATAAAGATGAGTTCACCCTGGCCGTTCAGCCGATCTATGACCTGACGTCAGGAACAGGAAAGATCGCTGAACTTGAAATTCTGCTGCGATGGTCTCCCGAAAACATTGGACCTGTTTCGCCGGAAATTTTTGTTTCCATTGCCGAGCGAATGGGCCTGAGCGCAAAGCTTGATCGCTATGTCATCCGTAAAGCCCTGAGAGAAACGGCCCACCTCACCATGCCGATAGCAGTCAATCTGACGGCACCGACTCTCTATGCAGATGACTTCGTTGCTTTCGTGTCTTCCGAGCTCTCCAAAGCCGGGCGCATGGCCTCACGCTTTGGCGTTGAGATTACTGAGCGGGTGATTGCACAACCTTCTGCCGCCCGCCAATCTCTGGATGCACTCGGCAATCTGGGAGTACACATCGCTATCGATGACTTCGGCGTAGGCTATTCATCACTCAGCGTTCTTCCTGAATTGCCGCTCAGCCGATTAAAAATCGACAAGAAATTCCTGATTGAGAAAGATGCGAACCCGAGGTTTGAGGAAGTAATCGTCGGTATCCTGCGGATGGCGTCATCCCTGGGGCTGGAATCGCTAATTGAAGGCGTTGAAGATGCGTCCATACAAGAATGGCTTTGTGATGTGGGGTGTGACTTTGCCCAGGGTTTTGGTCTCGGTCGACCCGGAACTATTTCCGACATCAGTCAATCCCATGAAGTTTTTTAACTTTACGCAACCCCGTATGTTGTCTGGTACATAAGGGCCGGTATGAGCACTCAAAACGATACGAACAATCTCTCCAGAAAGCTGGTCAATCGGCCCAAGACCCGGCGGGAAGCCCGGAAACATACTGCAATCGACCTGTCTCACGGAACCGTAAGGGCGCTGAGTCGACTCCTGGACGACATTGCGGAACACCTGGGCGTGGCTCAAGCAGGCTTATCCTTATTTGATGACAGGAGAGCGCACTATCGCCTGACGAAGGGCTTTGAAGCCGGAAGCCCGAAAAGGGAGGAAGTGGTTTGTAACCAGGTGTTCTCAGGTGGAGAACCCATCGTTTGCGTCGATGTGCTCGACTCGCCCGAGCTGGCCAGCTATCCGATTGTTGAACAGGAAAGCATACGATTTTATGCGGGTGTGCCACTGCATGACGAAAACGGCTCGACTATGGGGGTTATTTGCGGGTGGGAACGGACGCCGCTGGACGTTCCTACCCCATTTACTCTGAAGAAGATCCAAGAGTTGGCATTTCTTGCCTCTACTCTCATCCAGGCAGAAGTCAGGATTTTTCTGAGCGAACAGGAAAAAAGCCACTGGCAGGAACAGGCGATACTCGAAGCGCAGTTACTCGATATAAAAGGTGATGCAGCCGTATTGATCAGCGAGGATTTGCGCATCACCTACGCTACGCCATTATTTCTGGAACTGGTGCAAAGGCGTGCTGACGAGCTTTTAGGCCTGAAGCTTGGGTCGTTTCTGGAGAGTTCGACGCCAATCGACTTCCAGGCATGCATTAATCAGGTTTCTGCCGAGGAACCGACAGAGACCGCCGTGCGCCTGCGCAGCAAAGGCGGGAGGTCAACGATCAGACGGATGCGCGTGCACAGATCCCAGACCAACTCTCAATACAGTGGAGATCCCGACCGGCACACCCATTACGCTGTGGTCTTCAACAAAACTCCGGGGCTCTCGTCTTCGCGATCTCCTGCACAATTCAGACGCCAACTGATACAGGCCACCCGACATGGACTGTCGGGGGAGGACCGCCTGGATAAGATTGTGAGCCTTGTGAATTCCCGAGTTCGAGGCTCAGAAAACGTAACAATCGTTTCTCTGGTGACCGGACCCAAAACCCGCAAAATCTTACATCAGCAAAAAGACGCACCATTTATCAAGGATTTGGGTCAACATCATAATTTCGACACTGACGTGAGCATTTGTGCAACGACAGCGACCAGTAATCGTTATTTATTCTGTCCTGATTCTCTACTGGAAGACCGGTGGCCAGATTATGAATGGCTGTTTTATGCCCATGGCATCCGGTCTGTCTGGTGTATGCCGGTTCCCGCCGATGAAGGGCTTTCTCCGGGATTACTGTCGGTGTTCCGCAGAGAAGCCGGAGCGCCTGACGCGACCGATCTTGAAACCCTGGAGGAGTGTGCGGAGTGGGTCTCCACATTGCTGCTCAATGATGAAGACCTCCCGGAAAGTCCCAATCCACCCACCACACCACTCCAGTATTTGGAGCGCCAGGTTCACAAAGCATTGGAAAATGCGTCGGAGACCGATCAGTGTTTCCTGGTTTCATTGAATGCAAGCCGACTTCTTGAAGACGGGGCTACGGAGAGTCGGATTCAAGAGTTAATCAGTCTCCATTTTGGTCACCCACAAACCGTTTTTAAAATGCGACACGACCTGTGGTGCTGGATATTCATCGCGACCGACCCTTTTCTTGTCCAGGGTGCCATGGAAAAGCTGGATGCCGCGTCCATCAGCCTGAGTCCATTGTCATCCCGCGGCAGAACCGAACCACACCAGAGGCTCTGCGCGTATGTTCAGTTGAATCCGACTGACTACGTTACAACCGCACTCGCCTCTCTCGGCCGACAACTGATGGGGGGCGAGCCAACCCGATCATTAGCGGAATGACCGGGCAATGCAGATCCGCTGGTCGGGTACTCGATGACACCCCGAGCGACCACCGGTGAATTGAAGATCTCGCTGTTATCGTCCGCCGGTGCGATATTGCAAAGATCCCGTGAAACCGGTACGAGTGTAATCGGAGCCAGGCCTTACTGGAGTCATCCGGCCGGTTTTGCTGACGAACTTAACCCTGGCGGTCGCGCTTGTTTTCCTTATTCTCATACATCAGCCGGTCCGCCCTCTCCATCAGTTCTTCAATCGAATATTTGTCATCCGGACAAACCGGAAGACAGCCGACGCTGTATCCCAGGTTGTAGCCCCGGTTTTCGGTTGTATTGTAGTGATTCATGCTTTCTTCAAAGCGCCCCAGGATTTCCTCTGCTCCGTTTTCGTCGCAATCGCCCATAAAGGCCATGAATTCGTCGCCACCAGTGCGGGCGGAGACATCGGACTCCCGGAACACGTCACGCATGATAGCGGCAAAAGCTATCAAAGCCCTGTCGCCTTCCGCGTGCCCAAACCGATCATTGATGGGTTTGAAGTCATCGAGATCGAACATCAGCACAACGGACGGCTTTTCAAGCCTTCGGCATATTGCCAGGGAGTGCCTGGCCAGCACCATGAACCCGCGCCTGTTGGAGACGCCCGTCAATTCATCCAGAGACGCCAGTTGCAGGGCCGAAATCTCACGCTCGGCCATGGCAGCCAGATCTTTCAGTAGCTGCCGATCTTCCTCGTTGAATTCTCGGGGCTCGATATCAAGCAGGCAGAGTGTTCCCATCTTTCCGCCCTGAGAGACCGTCAGGGGGTGACCTGCATAAAACCGTATATTGGGATCGTCCACGACCAGAGGATTATCAAAAAAACGATCGTCCTCCAGAGCATTTTCAACGACGAGCGCGTCTTCTCTCAGAATCGCGTGTCCGCAAAAAGAAATGTTTCGCGGCGTTTCAGTGGTGTCGAGCCCCTGCCTGGACTTGAACCACTGCCGGTCGCCGTCGACAAGGGTCACCAGAGAAATGGGCACACCGAATATTCGCTTGGCCAGACGGGTCAGGCGATCAAACCTTTCTTCTGGTTCGGTATCGAGCAGCTGGAGGGTTCTTAGTGTTTCGAGCCTTTCTTTTTCGTCTTCAGGGATCTGCGGCTCAATCATGACTGTTTTATTCCGTTCTGAAATTTTAACAAGGTCGCTTTTGCAGGCTCAGTTTAGCACGAAATGAATGCAGCCCTGGCTGACCCTCAGCCCGGCTCGAAGCGGGACATGGCTAAAAACTGCCCCCGACTTTGCCGCCCGGTTGCAACCAGACGACCTGTCGCTATAGTGACATCATATTAACAACAACGGAGTGCCCCATGGACAACAGCCCCGCCAATCGTCGACCCCCAACGATCAGCCGTCAGCAGGACATCTACACCCGGGGCCTGGGCGGAGAAAAGCCTCTGGTGCCGGTGGATTTCCACGAGCTCGAACGCAAGGGCTGCGACGCCATGAGCCCCGAGGCCTACAGCTACATTGCCGGCGGCGCCGGCCTGGAAAACACCATGCGGGCAAACCGGGAAGCGTTTGATCACTGGCGCATCGTACCGCGCATGCTCAATGACGTTTCCAGACGGGATACCACGGTCAGTCTCTTTGGCCGCAGCCTACCGAGCCCCCTTTTACTGAGCCCCATCGGGGTGCTGGAAATGGCCCACGCGGACGCCGACGAAGCGGTCGGCCGGGCCGCCGCGGCGGAAGGCATTCCGATGATTTTCTCCAACCAGGCGTCCCAGCCCATGGAGCAGGTAGCGACCGCCATGGGCGACGCCGCGCGCTGGTTCCAGCTGTACTGGAGTAAATCGGATGACCTGGTCAGGTCTCTGGTTACCCGGGCCGAGCGCTGTGGCTGCGAGGCCATTGTGGTAACCCTGGATACCACAATCCTGGGTTGGCGGACCCGGGACCTGGATCTGGCGTATCTGCCCTTCCTTCGAGGCAAGGGTATTGCCCAGTACACCAGCGACCCGGTCTTTCTGGAAAGACTCGAGAACACAACCACGTCCGCGGCAGAGGAATTTATTGCCATTTACTCGAAACCCTCGCTGACCTGGGACAACCTGCAGATGCTTCGGGATCACACCAGGCTGCCGATTGTGCTCAAGGGCATCCAGCACCCGGATGATGCCCGTCAGGCGGTGGCTTATGGCATGGACGGCATTATTGTCTCCAACCATGGCGGACGGCAGGTAGACGGTGCCATCGGTAGTTTTGAAGCCCTGTCGGCGGTAGTTGAGGCGGTTGACGGTCGCATGCCGGTCATTATGGATAGCGGCATTCGCAGCGGCGCCGATGTCTTCAAGGCGCTGGCTCTTGGGGCTACGGCTGTCGGCCTGGGCCGCCCCTGGGCTTACGGGCTCGCCATTGCCGGCGAAGCCGGAGTGCGTGAAGTAATCGCCAACCTGAAAACCGACTTTGAGCTCACCATGGGGCTGTCAGGCTGCAAGTCCATTGACGAGATTACACCCGCGGCACTGTCCCGCTCTGCCTGGCCACCCGGGGGTTAATCCTAGATGGGCCCTCGACCGTGCGAGACTAAAAAAGAAAACATGCTACCTTAAAGGCCAATGCCATAGGAAATGATAATGACTCGTACAATTGAATAGACCAAGCGCTTGCTTTACAGTCTGAAACTGAGCTCCGTCAAACAATTACAAAAATTCCACTGCCGTGTTGGTGGTGGTAAAGCAGGAGAATATCATGACTCGACACAAAAAGACCGGCATCTTCGCTGGCACCATGCTTGGGCTTACGGTGGCGATTTCTTCGTTCGCCCAGGCCGACAACCACCCCATCCGTATTGCCTACATCGAGCCGCTTTCCGGGCCCTTTGCGAACGTTGGTGATGCCGGGCTGAAGCATTTCCGTTTTGCCGCTGAAAAGATGAACGAAGCGGGCGGCATTATGGGACGCGACGTGGAAATCGTCGGCATGGACAACAAACAAAGCCCGTCAGAATCCGTGCAGCTGGTTCAGCGCGCCATTGACGATGACATCCCCTTTGTGACCCAGGGCAACGGCTCCAACGTCGCCGGCGCCATCGTTGAGGCCGTTGACCGCAACAACCGCCGCAACCCGGACTCCAAGGTGATTTTCCTGAACTACGCGGCGGTAGACCCGGCACTCACCAACGAGCGCTGCAGCTTCTACCATTTCCGCTTTGACGCCAACAGCGCCATCAAACTGGAAGCCCTGTCCAACTTCATCAAGACCGACAGGGACGACGAAGTCGACGGCATCTTCCTGATCAATCAGGACTACTCTCACGGCCAGTTCATCTCCAAGCGGATGAAAACCCTGGTTGAAGAAAAAAATCTTGATGCGGAAATCGTGGGCGACGTACTTCACCCGATTGCCCAGGTGCGGGACTTCTCTCCCTACGTGTCGCGGATTCAGAACTCCGGTGCCGACAGCGTAGTCACAGGCAACTGGGGCAACGACCTGTCCCTGCTGGTGCGGGCCATCGACAGTGCCGGCCTCGATGTGGACATCTACACCTACTATGGTGGCGGCCTGGGCACGCCTGCGGCAATTGGCGCCAGGGGTGAAGACCAGGTGTACCAGATTAGCGAATGGCACGCTGACGTGAACGTCGACGAGGGCCACACCGAGTATGAAAAGTGGTTCCAGGAGTTCAAATCGCGCTATCCGGAAATCGACTGGTACTACCATCGCGTCTATAACCAGATGCAGATGCTCAAAATGGCTATCGAGAAAGCAGGTTCTACCGAATCTGACGCGGTTGCCAAGGCATTTGAAGGCATGACCTTCCAGTCCCAGACCGGAGAGGTCACCATGCGTGCGCAGGACCATCAGCTGCTGCAGCCGATGTACGTGTCGGTTATGGATGCTGATGCCAAGTACGACGCGGACAACTCCGGCGTTGGCTTCCGCACTCTTGCCAGAATTCCTGTCTCTCAGGCAACGGATGAAACCACCTGCGACATGAGACGTCCATAACCCCTCCGAGCGGTCCTCCGGTGGCGCAACGCCACCGGAACTTTTCAGAGCTATAAACCAGGGATTCGTCTCACCATGCTCGATATCATTGCCTACTCCATACTTAATGGCGTGCTGTACGGCATGCTGCTGTTCATGATGTCCAGTGGTCTCACGCTCATCTTCGGAATGATGGGAGTGCTGAACTTTGCACACGCCAGCTTCTACATGCTGGGCGCCTATTTTGCCTACACTGTCGGACTGGCAACCGGCTTCTGGATTGCCCTCTTTCTTGCACCCATTCTGGTCGGCATTGTCGGCGCCGGAGTGGAAAAATACGGCCTGAGGCGGGTACATCAGTTCGGTCATGTTCCCGAACTGCTGTTCACTTTCGGTCTTGCCTACGTTATCGAAGAGCTTGTCGCCCTTTTCTGGGGCACCGTACCTGTACCCTACGATATGCCGGGAATCCTTGATTTTACGGCATTCTCTATGGCGGGCCTTGATTACTCCGCGTTCAAGGTTTTCATCCTGGCGATATCTGTGTTGATGTTCGCAGGGCTCTGGCTACTGATCAAGAAAACCCGGGCCGGCCTGATCATCCAGGGCTCCCTGTCCCGCCCGGACATGGTGAGCGCACTCGGACACAACGTGCCCATGGTGTTCACACTGGTGTTTGCCTTTGGCTGTGCCCTTGCAGGCCTCGGCGGTGTCGTTGGCGGGATTCAGTTCGTAACCGACCCCGGCATGGCCTTCATGATGGGCCCCATCGTATTCGTGGTGGTGGTACTGGGCGGCCTCGGCTCCGTTCCAGGTGCCCTGATCGCCTCCCTGCTGATAGGCATACTGCAAACCTTCTTTCTGTCGATCAATTTTTCCCTGGCTGACTCCATCGGCACCCTCGGGATTGAAGACAGCGGCTTCTTCGGCGTTCTCTGGCACATGGAAACCACCCGTCTGGCGCCTGTTCTGCCCTTCCTGCTGCTGGTGCTGACGTTGATTTTCAGACCTCGCGGCATACTCGGGAAGCGTGAAGCATGACAACACCGCAACAGGAAACCAAGACTATGGCGACCAATACCCAAGCAGGCTCATCCGGCCTGCTGAAGTTCTGGCCCTGGGTAGCAATTCCAATCGTGGCACTGATCCTGCCGCAGATTTTTTCCTCCGGCCATGACATCAACCTGCTCAGCCACATGGGCATAGCGATTATTTTCGCCCTGTCCTACAACATGCTGCTGGGCAATACCGGCCTGCTGTCCTTCGGTCACGCGGTCTATTTTGGCCTCGGGGCCTACGTGGCCATGCACGCCCTGCGCAGCATCAACGACGCCGAGGGCGCAGGCATCCCCATTGAGCTGCTGCCTCTGGTGGGCGCTTTCGCGGGACTGGGTTTCGGCATCATTTTTGGCGCCGTCTCCACCCGCAAGGCCGGCGTCGTTTTTGCCATGATTACTCTCGGACTGGGCGCGCTGGTTTACTCCAGTTCATTGATGTTTTCGGATTTCTTCGGTGGCGAAGCGGGACTGTTCGGCAATCGCACCCGCATCAGCTCGCTGTTTGGCCTTGATTATGGCTCCAGCACGACCGTCTACTACCTGGTGGTGTTCTGGACACTGATCGCAGCCATCCTGATTTATCTGCTCAAGAAGACGCCCCTGGGATGGATGGCAAACGCCGTGCGGGACAACCCCGAGCGGGCCCAGTTTGTCGGCTACAATCCCGTCATGGTGCGGTTCCTTCAGTTCTCGCTGTCGACCTTCTTTGCCGGCCTGGCCGGCGGACTCTTCGTGATTACCGATGAGATCGTCAATGCCGAAGTGGTAGGTCAGCTTCAGTCCGGCGCCGTGTTGCTGGGCACCTACATTGGCGGCATCGGCTACTTTGTCGGCCCGATCGTGGGTTCAAGTCTGGTCACCATTCTGGAGTCTTCCCTGTCCTCCTACACTGAAGCCTGGGTGCTGTACTTCGGCCTGCTGTTCATCGGCATTGTCATGTTCGCACCCATGGGCATAGTGGGAATCGTCCACCAGCAATATCTGGTCTGGAAAGCCGGTGGCTGGAAAGGCAACGGCCATATCCGCATCTATCTACTGGCGGCAGCCCTGACTGGCATTTTCGGGCTGATCTGCGTCATTGAGCTTTCCTACCACTACTTCCGCAGCTGGGATCCTGGCGCACCCTTTGTCCTGATGGGTGTGACCGTGGACGCTACCAGCTTTCTGCCCTGGGTGGTTTCCTTCGGTATCGCGATTATTGGCTTCGGCCTGATGCTGTTCCACGCCAAACCAATTCTCGCCCGCCTGACTGGCGCCAAGTCTGACGGAGGTAACGCATGACATCCCGTAACGCACTGGAACTCAAAGGCGTCAAAAAGAACTTCGGGCGCGCGGAAATCATTCGCGGCGTAGATCTGGACATCCGTGAAAACGAACGCCACGTTATTATCGGACCCAACGGCGCCGGCAAATCCACCCTTTACAACCTGATCAGTGGCCGGATGAAGGTATCCGATGGCACCATCAAACTGTTCGGCGCCGATATTCACAATCTACCGGCCCACAAAGTGAACCGGCTTGGTCTCAGCCGCAGCTTTCAGGTCACCAACCTGTTTCAGAACATGACGGTCATGCAGAATCTGCGCTGCTCACTGCTCTGGTCAGAAGGCCACAAGTATTCGTTCTGGAAGAGTGTGCTCAAACAGGGCCCGGTCACCGAACGGGCCCACAAGCTCATGGGCCAGCTCAATCTCACCAACCAGTCAGAAACACCGGCTTCGCTGCTTACCTATGCAGAGCAGCGTGCACTGGAAATAGGCTGCACCATCGCCTCCGGCGCCCAGGTCATTCTGCTGGACGAGCCCACCGCAGGCATGAGCCGCAAGGAAGCCGCCGACGTTATCGACCTGATCCAGCGCATGACCGGTGAAAACACCCTGGTGGTGGTCGAACACGACCTGAACGTGGTCTTCGAACTGGCGGACAGGATCTCCGTGCTGGTCTACGGCGAAATCATCGCCACCGGCACCCCCGAAGACATCCGCAACAATGCGGCCGTCCAGGAAGCCTATCTCGGTACGGAGGTCCACTGATGCTGAAAATTGAGGATTTACACGCGTTTTATGGCAAGAGTCACGTTCTTCGTGGTGTCAGCATGGAGGTCAAAGGCGGTCAGATTGTCAGTCTGCTGGGCCGTAATGGCGTCGGCCGCTCCACCCTGTGCAAGGCTGTGATGGGCCTGGTGCCACCCCGGGGACACATCGAATTCAACGGCATGCAGCTGTCCGGAATGGCGCCACACAGCATTGCTCACGCCGGGCTAGGTTACGTGCCTGAAGACCGGGCCATTTTCCCGGGCCTGACGGTGCTTCAGAACCTGGAACTGGGCATGAAGAAAAAGGCCCAGACCGGAGAGCAATGGACTCTGGAGACGGCCTACGATCGTTTCCCACGGCTTCGTGAACGGGAACATACGCCGGCGGAAGTTTTGTCCGGCGGCGAGCAACAGATGCTGAGCATGTTCCGGGCCCTGATGGGTGATCCCAAATGCATTCTGGTTGACGAACCTACCGAGGGCCTGGCACCGAAAGTCGTGGCCGATGTGGCCGCCATCCTCCAGGAAATGGCGCAGAAAGGTATCGGGGTGCTACTGGTAGAGCAGAAGCTTTCCATTGCCCTCGACATCGCAGACCGCATCTACGTGATGGGCGACGGCCAGATCCAGTTCGAAGGTACACCGGAAGACCTGCGCAACAGCCCGGAAATACGGAAAGAATGGCTGGAGGTCTAGCAAACTGACGACCCGGAGCTTATGGTCCGGGTCTGTCTGCACCGGAGAAACCCCATGGCAAAACTGCTCAACGAACGTGATCTCGAATTCCAGTTATACGAAGTTCTCGACACCGAAGCTCTTCTGACCCGTACCCGGTATATCGATCATGACCGCGCCATTTTTGACGCCACGCTCGATACCGCCCGCGACATTGCCACCCGGCATTTCGCGCCCCACAACCAGAAAGGCGATGCCAACGAGCCCGCGTTCGACGGCCAGAAAGTCACCCTGATTCCCGAGACCCGGACGGCATGGAACGCGTTTGCCGAGGCCGGATTCCTGGCGTCCCATCACGATTTTGATGACGGCGGCTCACAGCTTCCGGAAGTTGTACTGCGGGCCTCCATGGCCTATTTCAACGCCGCCAACGTGTCCAGCACCGCCTACTCGTTTCTCACCATTGGCGCCGCCAACCTGCTCAAGAGCTTTGGCAGTGAGGAACTCAAGAACAAGTACCTGCCCGCCATGCTCGATGGCCGTTACAGCGGCACCATGGCCCTGACCGAGCCGGGCCAGGGCTCTGCCCTGGGGGACCTGCGCACCCTGGCCAGACCCACGGATGACGGCAGTTACCGCCTGTTCGGCAACAAGATGTATATTTCCGGCGGCGATCACGAACTCACTGACAATATCGTACACATGGTGCTGGGCCGCATAGAGGGCGCTCCGGCCGGTGTCCGGGGTATTTCCCTGTTCCTGGTACCCAAGTTCCATGTTGCGGAGGACGGCAGCCGCGGCGAGCGCAATGACGTGGCCCTCGCGGGTCTGCTCCACAAGATGGGCTACCGCAATACCACGTCTACCGTACTCAATTTCGGTGAAAAGGACGGTGCCGTGGGCTACCTTGTCGGCGAAGCCCACAAGGGTCTGGGCTACATGTTCCAGATGATGAACGAAGCCCGCATCGGTGTTGGCCTGGGCGCCGCCGCCATGGGCTATCAGAGCTACGTCCAGGCCCTCGAATACGCCCGTGAGCGGCCTCAGGGCCGTCGCGCCAGCAGCAAGGATCCGTCAACGCCCCAGGTGCGCATCGTCGAGCACGCCGATGTGCGACGCATGCTGCTGATGCAGAAGGCCTACGCCGAGGGCAGCCTGGCTCTGTGCCTGTTCGCCAGCACCCTGGTGGAGGACGCCAATACCGCACCTGATGCCGGCGATCGCAAGGCTGCCGGAGAGTTGCTGGATCTGATCACCCCCATGGTGAAAACCTGGCCGTCGAAATATGGCGTCATCGCCTCGGACCTGGGCATTCAGGTGCTGGGAGGCGCGGGCTATACCCGGGACTATACGCTGGAGCAGCTTTACCGGGACAATCGCCTGAACCCGATCCACGAAGGCACCGAAGGCATTCAGGGGCTTGACCTGCTGGGCCGTAAACTCGGGCCCAGAGGCGGCGACGGCTACGCGGAGTTCCAGCGGCGCATCCAGGTAACTCTGGATGCAGCTAGAGGCATGGACACCTGCAACACCTTCAGCAGTCAGCTGGCCCAGGCTCTCGACGTCCTCAAGGATGTAACATCGAACCTGCAGGATCAACTTGCCACCGATCCGGACCATGGTCTGTCCAATGCCACCGTGTATCTGGATATGTTCGGCCGGGTGCTGGTGGGCTGGATCTGGCTGAAGCAGGCCATTGCCGCTGAAAAAGCACTGGCCGCAGGCGCGTCCGGCAGTGAGCAGGCCTTCTACGAGGGCAAGCTTCATACCACAGGCTACTTCATGGCCTGGGAGCTGGCGCCTCTGGAGGGCTACGGCCGCCTCCTGCGTGCCGGCAACCGCGACAACCTGGACATGCGCAACGACTGGTTCTGATCCCGATAACCAGCAATGAATCCAGAGGCCGCCCGGCTTGCCGGCGGCCTTCCCTGTTATTAACGACCACGGAGAGTCTTCATGGCTTCACCCAGTGACCACTACACGCCCGAACAACTTGCGGCGATGCAACACGTTGAGCAGGCCGAGAAAGAAGCCACCCGGGTTCCCGGTATCCGCGACGACATCCCGCTGCGTCCGATTAACCGGGTTGCCATTATTGGCGCCGGCACCATGGGTGGCGGTATTGCCATGAACTTTGCCAATGCCGGCATTCCGGTACAGATTCTGGAGCTCAAACAGGAAGCGCTGGACCGGGGCATGGAGGTCGTCCGCAAGAACTACGAACGTACCGTCAGCAAAGGCAAGCTTAGCCAGGATGATATGGACAAGCGCATGGCCCTGCTTACCGGCACCCTCAGTTATGACGATCTGGCCGAGGCAGACCTGGTCATTGAAGCGGTCTTCGAGAATCTGAACATCAAGAAACAGGTGTTCGAGACTCTGGACAGGGTATGCCGACCCGGTGCCATCCTCGCCAGCAACACCTCAACCCTGGACGTGGACGCGATTGCCAGTGCCACCGCCCGTCCGGAGGATGTGATCGGCCTGCATTTCTTCAGCCCAGCCAATGTCATGAAACTGCTGGAAGTGGTACGCGGCGCCAAAACCGCGGACGACGTCCTGGCCACCACCCTGGCCATGGCCCGGACCATAAAAAAGGTACCGGTGGTGTCTGGCGTCTGTTTCGGTTTCATTGGCAACCGCATGCTCGAGCCCTATAACCGTGAAGCCAACCGGCTGCTGCTGGAAGGCGCAACCCCGGCCCAGGTAGACGGCGTCATGACCGGCACCGGGCTGGCCATGGGTGTACTGTCAATGTATGACCTGGCGGGTATCGATGTCGGCTACCTGGTGCGGGAATCCCGTCGCGACGAGTTCGCGACAGACCCCGGCTATTGCCGGATCTCCGATGAGCTCTATCACCTGGGGCGCTATGGTCAGAAAACCGGCCGTGGTTTCTACCTCTACGATCAGCGAGAGAAAAAAGAAGACCCGGAAGTGGTCACCATTGCCCGCCAACTGTCCGACGAACTGGGCATTCCACGCCGGGATATAGGCAATGACGAAATTCACGATCGCTGTCTGTACATGCTCATCAACGAGGGCATCCAGATTCTCGACGAGGGCATCGCCCTGCGCAGCAGCGACATCGACCTGGTGTGGATCTACGGCTACGGCTTCCCTGCCTGGCTTGGCGGCCCCATGCATTACGCTGAACAGATCGGCCTGGAGAAAGTCCTCGCCAGTATCGAACACTATCGCGACACCCTGAGTGATTATGGCAAGCTGTGGTTTGAACCGGCCACGTTGCTGAAGCGCCTCGTCGCCGAGGGTAAAACCTCGATCGAAAAGATCTGAACCCCACTGACAAACTGAAACTGCCAACAAAAGGACACGAATCATGAGAGAAGCCGTCATCGTATCTACCGCCCGGACGCCTATTGGCAAGGCCTACCGTGGACTGTTCAACAACACCAAATCCCCCACCATGGCCTCTTTCGCCATCCGCGCCGCCGTTGAACGTTCCAAAGTGGACCCGGGTGAAATCGAGGATCTCGTAATGGGCACCGCCATGCCCGCGGGCACTGCCGGTTACAACCTGGGACGCATGTCGGTACTGGCATCGGGCCTGCCCGAGAGCGTTGCCGGCACCACCATGGACCGCCAGTGCGCCTCCGGCCTCATGGCCATAGCGACCGCCGCCAAGCAGATCATGGTGGACGGCATGGACGTGGCCATCGGTGCCGGCCATGAAAACATCAGCCGGGTCCAGCAGAAGAACGGCGAATGGGTAGCCGCAGAGCGGGACGACACCGTCATTGGCCAGTCCAAACACGCCTACATGCCCATGCTGCAAACCGCGGAAAATGTCGCCAAAATCTATGGCATCAGCCGCGAAGCCCAGGACGAATACGCCCTGCAATCCCAGCAGCGCACCGCCGCCGCCCAGGACGCCGGCCTGTTTGATGACGAGATCGTGCCGGTCACCACCACCAAGGCCGTGGTAAATAAGGAAACCAAGGAAGTCACCTACGAGGAAGCCACCCTGGACAAGGACGAAGGCAACCGTCCGAGCACCCAGCTTGAAGGTCTCAACGGCCTCAATCCGGTCATCGAAGGCGGCTGCATTACTGCGGGTAACGCCAGCCAGCTCTCCGACGGTGCCAGCGCCTGTGTGCTCATGGACTCGAAACTGGCAGCGCAGCGCGGCCTGGATCCCCTGGGTGTGTATCGTGGTATTGCCGTCGCCGGCCTCAAGCCGGACGAGATGGGCATCGGTCCGGTTTACGCCATTCCCAAACTGCTGAAGCAGCACGGCCTGAAAATTGACGATATCGGCCTCTGGGAACTGAACGAAGCCTTTGCCTGCCAGGTCATCTATTGCCGCGATCAGCTGGGCATTCCCAATGACCGCCTCAATGTGAATGGCGGTGCCATTTCCATCGGCCACCCTTACGGCATGAGCGGTGCACGCATGGTGGGTCACGCTCTGCTGGAAGGTAAGCGCCGGGGCGTCAGGTACGTGGTGGTCACCATGTGCGTGGGCGGCGGCATGGGCGCCGCAGGACTGTTCGAAGTACTGTAACGACTGGCTCAGGACCCGGGCGCTGTGCCCCGGTCCTGGGCAAAACGGATATAGATATCCAGACTCTGGGGGTTGGCCATGGCATCCGCGCTGGCCACCTCGGTCAGCGGTTTGCCCAGCAGTAGTTTCTTGATGGGCAATTCCATTTTCTTGCCGGTAAGGGTGCGGGGTATCTCCGCTACCTGGACGATCTCGTTGGGAGTGTGCCGCGCCGACAGGTTTTCCCGGATCGCAGTGCGAATGCGGCCCTGAAGTTCTTCCGTCAGGCTGGCGCCGTCCCGCAGCACTACGAAAAGCGGCATGTAGGACTCCCGCCCCAGGTACTCCAGATCCACCACCAGGCTGTCCAGCACTTCCGGCTCTTCTTCCACCACCCGGTAGATTTCCCCGGTGCCCATACGCACCCCGTGACGGTTGATAGTGGTATCGGAGCGGCCATAGATGATGGCACCGCCGCGGGAAGTGATGCGGACCCAGTCACCGTGGCGCCAGATGCCCGGGAACACGTCGAAGTAGCTGCTGTGATACCGGTGCCCGCCTTCATCGCCCCAGAAATACAGAGGCATGGAGGGCATGGGTTTGGTGACCACCAGTTCGCCGACATCATCTTCCAGGATGTTGCCGTTATCGTCCATGGCGTAAACCGCCGTGCCCAGGGTGCGGCACTGCATCTCACCGGCATAGACCGGCATGATGGGGCAGGACCCCACATAGGAGGCGGCCACATCGGTACCACCACTGATCGGTGCTACCAGCACGTCCCCAAGCTGGTCCATAATCCATTTATAACCTTCTTCAGGCAGCGGCGAGCCGGTGGAGCCCACCGTATGGATACGGCTCAGATCAGCAATGCCGGGAAGATCCAGACCCGCCTTCTTGCAGTTGAGGTAGTACGCCGCACCTGCGCCAAAGAAGGTAATGCCGGCCTCCTCGGCGAATTTCCACAGCACGGAAAGATCCGGATAACCGGGGTTGCCGTCATAAATGCAGATGGTGGCACCTAACAGCAGGCCGCCGATCTGGGCGTTCCACATAATCCAGCCGGTGGTGGTAAACCACAGGTAGCGATCATCCTCCTGCAGGTCCATGTGCATGCCCTGCCCCTGCAGAGCCTCGAGCATGGCACCGCCGTGGCCGTGAACAATGGGTTTGGGCATGCCGGTAGTGCCGGAGGAATAGACCACCCACAGCGGGTGATCAAACGCCACCTGCTCGAAACGCATGGGCACATCGTGGCCCAGCATGTCGGACCAGGACACACTGCCTGGCAGGCTGGCATCGGCATTCAGGTAGGGCAGCAGCACCACCTTCTCCACCGTGGGCAGTTCACGTTGCAACTGTGCGACCACGGACAGCCGGTCAAAATTCTTGCCACCATAACGATAGCCATCAACGGCAATCATCACTTTGGGATCAATCTGGCGGAAACGGTCGGTGACGCTGCGGGTACCCATGTCCGGCGAGCAGCTGGACCAGATCGCACCGAGGCTGATGCAGGCGTAAAAGGCCACCACGGTTTCCGGAATATTGGGCAGGTAAGCCACCACGCGATCACCGGGACCCACGCCCATCTCGCGCAGACTGTGGGCACAGGACGCGACCTGGCGTCTGAGGTCGCCCCAGGACAGCTCGCTGCGGTCGCGAAGCTCGGAACGGGCAATGATGGCCGGCCGCTGCGGTTCATCGTGATGGAAGCGAAGTGCCTGTTCCGCCATGTTCAGGCGGGCGCCCCCGAACCAGGTTGCGCCGGGCATCCTGTGACTGTCCAGAACCTGCTCATAGGGCCGGGAATGGATGATCTCGAAATAATCCCAGAAAGCGGCCCAGAAATCTTCGAGCTGGTCTACCGACCACTGCCAGAGCGCGTTGTAATCCTGGAATTCCAGACCTTTCTCACGGGCCAACCACTGCATGAAGTGATGCATGCGACTGCGCTCGATGCGGGTCTGGTCCGGTTGCCACAATAACTCCGAATCACGCTGGCTCATGCCTGCCTCCTGCTGTTCGCAAAGTTTACAGAATCTGTCCGGAGGCCGGGGGCCAGGCGGACAAACAAAAAACCGGCTCCGAAGAGCCGGTTTATATCGAGCCGGAGCGTTTATTCCGTCGGCAGTTTGTAGTCCTTGAAGTCCTCACGCAGCTTGGCTTTCTGAAGCTTGCCGGTGGCGCCGTGGGGCAGCTCGTCCACAAACACTACGTCGTCCGGCAGCCACATCTTCTCGACCCGATCGGCGAGGAAATTGATGACGTCTTCGGTGGTGACTTCCGCGCCTTTGTTGCGCACCGCAATCATCAGCGGCCGCTCCTGCCACTTACTATGACTGACGCCGATCACCGCCACTTCCGCCAGATCCGGGTGGGCCACCGCCTCGTTTTCCAGGTCAATGGAACTGATCCACTCACCGCCAGATTTGATGACGTCCTTGACCCGGTCCACGATCAACATATAGCCGTCCGGATCAATCACCGACACGTCACCGGTGCGGAACCAGCCGTCCTCGTCGAAGGCCTTGGCGTTGGCTTCCGGATTCTCATAATAGCCGCTGATGACCGCGTTGCCGCGCACCAGCAGTTCGCCCTGGGACTCGCCGTCGTGGGGCAGTGCCTTGCCGTCAGCGTCGACGATTTTCATTTCCACGCCGAACATCAGGCGACCCTGGGTACCACGGATTTTCAGCTCTTTGTCCCAGTCGCCGCGCAGCGAAGGCCGCGGTGTAGCCACGGTGCCCAGCGGGCTCATTTCGGTCATGCCCCAGCCCTGAATCGCTTCAACGCCGTGCTTCTCTTTAAACTCCTGGATCATTGCCTTCGGCAACGCAGAACCGCCGATCAGTGTGCGCTGGAGAGTGCTGAAGGTCTTGCCTTCCTCGCGCATGTGCGCCAGCAGTCCCATCCACACGGTGGGAACGCCCCAGGCGTCGGTGACCTTTTCCTCTTCCATCAGCTCGGCGATGCTCGGGCCGTCCATGCGCGGCCCCGGGAAGACCATCTTCACGCCCGCCATCAGGCCGAAATAGGGCGAACCCCAGGCGTTGACGTGGAACATGGGCACCACCGGCATGATGGTAGAGCGTTCATCGATCGGCACACCGGAAATGCTCAGCACATACAGCGCGTGCAGCACGTTGGAACGGTGGCTGTAGAGCACGCCCTTGGGATTGCCGGTGGTACCGGAGGTGTAGCACAGGGACGAGGCCGTGTGCTCATCAAACTCCGGCCAGGTGTACTGGTCGCTCTGGGCCTTGAGCAGGGTCTCGTAGCAGTGCACTTTGGGCAGCTTGGTGTCGGGCATATTGGCTTCGTCCGTCATTACCACGAAGCCCTCGACGTTGGGGAAGTGCTCGTGCAGCTTTTCCAACAGCGGCAGGAAGGTCAGATCAACAAAAATAAACCGGTCTTCGGCATGGTTAACAATGTAGATCATCTGTTCCGGCGGCAGCCGCGGGTTCATGGTGTGACAGATGGCGCCCATGCCTGAGGCGGCGTAGTAGATTTCCAGGTGCCGGTAGGTGTTCCAGGCAATGGTACCGACCCGGTCTTCGGGGCGCGCACCCAGGGCTTCCAGGGCCTTGGCCAGCTGGCGGGTGCGAGCGGCCATTTCCGGATAAGTGTAGCGGTGCATCGGGCCTTCAGCGGTACGCGATACGATTTCCTGGTCGGGAAAATTGACCGCGGCGAACTCAAGAATCTGGGAGATCAGCAGGGGCCGATCCATCATCAATCCGCGCATAATTCGTTCTCTCTTGGGCATATTGTTGAGTTTATTGTCTGCTCGATTCGAACCCGATTAAAACTTTTCTGGGCGCCGGTGACAACCGTCACCAAAACGGTCTGCCCAGCAGCCGGTTTCTCAGGCCAGGGCCGCAAAACGGTAACCGCGCGGGCCAACTGTTCCTGAACTCTACACCGTTATAACCGAAGCGCCAAACCTCCGGCACTGCCTTAACCAACCCGCGCAACATGTCACCATGGCCGTAACCCGTGACCCGGCGTAGAATGCCCTGGCATTGCCGCCTCTAATAACTATCAAATCAGCGGCATGTGCCCATGCGGCAGAATCGAATAAACGTCATCCACGGGAGCACCACAATGAACAACAAACCCAGTATTCTGATCGTCGGAGCCGGGGCCATCGGCAGTTTTTACGGCGCCATTCTGAAACGGGCGGGCTGCAGGGTCAGTGTCGTCCTGCGCTCGGAATACGAGGCGGTCAGCACCGGGGGTATCCGCATCAGTAGTCCGCTGGGCGACCTGTCCTACCACCCGGATGCGGTCTTCCGGGACGGGGACACTCCGCCACAGGCACCGGACTATCTGATCCTATGCGTCAAGGTTTTACCGGGAGTGGACAGGGCCGCACTGATCAAACCCTGGATGAGCCCGGAAACCCGCCTGGTGCTGATCGAAAACGGGCTCGACATTGAGCGCGAGCTGGCCGACGCCTATCCGCAGAATCCGCTCATCAGCTGTCTGGCCTTCATCGCCGCCAGCCGCACCGGGCCGGGGGAAGTCGAACACAAGGCCTACGGCAAACTGGTCATGGGCCGTTTTCCCAACGGTCTGGACGATCACAGCCGCAACCTGGCGGAACTGTTCCGGGAAGGCGGCATCAGCATCGACCTGACTGAAGAGGTGGTTGCTGAACGCTGGCGCAAGTGCCTGTGGAACACGCCTTTCAACCCGCTCTCGGTGCTGGCCAACGGCGCTGACACCCGCACCATTCTCGACACCGAGGGTGGCGAGGCACTGATTCGCTCCCTGATGGTAGAGGTAATAGCGGCGGCAGCGGCAGACGGTTTTACCATGGACCCGGGGCTGATCGACAAAAACATTGAAGGCACCCGCAAGATGCCACCCTACAAAAACAGCATGGCCCTGGACTATCTCAACGGGCGGCCCATTGAGCTGGACGCGGTGCTGGGCAACGTGGTGGCCATCGCCAACAGACATGGGGTTCCGGTGCCGCACCTGCAAACCGTGCTCACTGCCCTGCGGATGCGTCAGCCCTGACCCATGACACTGCCGCTGTCATCCGGTCCGGCGGTGCCAGGGGGGGCCGCTTGATCTATTCTGTTCCCTGAACCATTATATTTTCCGGTCATTCTGGTTTCAAAATAAGACCATGTAATAACAGTGAATCCTCAATGAAGATCAGCGGGCCAGGGAAAAAAGCGCGTGCAAACGAAACTTTCAACTCAAAACAGCGGTAAACAGCCCTCCGCTCTGGGGCTGATTCTCACCGGCGTACTGATTGTCGTGGTGGTCATGGTGTTTGCGCGCCTGGCGTTCGGCCTGATCCTGCCCGGCATGCGCGAGGGACTCGAGCTGAGCTACCGCCAGGCTGGCAGTCTGGGGACTGCCATGGCGCTGGGTTACCTGTCGCTCGTGCTCTACGCGGGCATTCTGGCGGCAAAACGGGGCGGGCGGTTCACCGTGTTGCTGGGTATTGCCTTCGCCACGGCCGGATTTATCGGCCTGAGCCTGGTCGACAGCTACATTCCTGCGCTGATGCTGATGGCGTTGCTGGGTTTTGGCACTGCTTTCGGCTTTACCCCGCTGATTTCACTGGTGTCAGCCTGGTTTCCGGATAAACGCGGGCAGGTCATCGGCTTTATGGTCAGCGGTGTCGGGTTCGGTATGCTGCTGGCCGGCTATCTGGTGCCACTGATCGTCGGCTTTTTTGAAGACGGCGGCTGGCGACAGGTCTGGCTGTTTTTTGCCGCTGGCGGCACGGTGGCTTTTCTCATGGCTCTGCGGCTCTTGCGCAACCCCCCGCAACCGGACAGCGAACCGGACGAACCCGTGGACCGTCGCAGCGTCTACCGGAACCCCCACGTGATTACGGTGGGCCTGCTCTACGGCATCATCGGCCTGATTTACATGATCCAGTTTGTCTTCATGTACAGCTTTGCGCTGGATTCTGGCCTGTCCCCGACCGAAGCCGGCGACCTGACGTCAATAATGGGGGCCCTGGCGGCACTTTCCGGTCCCCTCTGGGGCTGGCTCGGGGACCGTTACGGACGCGCTCTCACGCTGCTGATCTCCAGCACTTCGGCACTGGTTGGCTTCGCGGCGCCGGCAATATCCCCGGACTATACGGGTTTTCTCGCCCACTACCTGATCATCGGTCTGACCATGAACGGCATGTTCATATCCATCCTGGCCATTTCCAGCGAGCGGGTAAGTTTGCGCCAGGCACCGGTTGCGGTCAGTTTCATCACGGTGTTTTTTGCCTCCGGCCAGCTGATTGGCCCAGTGGTCGCAGGCATTATCATCGAAAGCTCGGGGTTCCGTCTGGCATTTGCCGTGGGCTGCGTGTTTCTTCTGGCGGGCGTTTATCTCAGCATCAGGCTGATGCGCTTCCCGGCGCAGAAAAATAACCACGACCAGACCCGCCAGACGGCGGGTCAGTCGTAATCAGCCCGCTTTCAGCGAAGCCATATCAATCACAAAGCGGTACTTCACATCGCCCCGCTTCATCCGCTCATAAGCCGCGTTGATGTTCTGAATGTCGAGCATCTCCACGTCACAGGTAATCTTGTGCTTTGCGCAGAAATCCAGCACTTCCTGGGTCTCCGGCATGCCGCCGATCAGCGAGCCGGCCAGCACGCGACGCTTGAGAACCAGGTTGGACGCCTGCAGCGGGTTCTCAAAGGGACTCAACTGGCCCACCAGTATGTGGGCGCCGCCAAATTTCAGACACTGCAGGTAGGGATTGAGGTCGTGATCCACCGGCACCGTATCGAGCATGAAGTCGAAGGTCCCGGCCGCCGCGGCCATGGCGTCCGCGTCGGTGGAAATGATGACGTGATCCGCGCCCTGGCCCCTGGCCTCCGCCACCTTTGATTCAGAGCGGGTGAACAGGGTCACCTCGGCACCGAGGGCGCGGGCAAACTTCACCCCCATGTGGCCCAGCCCGCCCATGCCGATGATCCCTACCCGGTCTCCCGCCTTGACGCCGTGGTAGCGCAGGGGTGAATAGGTGGTGATACCGGCGCACAGGATCGGCGCTGCGGCGGCAGGGTCCAGCTGCTCGGGAATACGCACCACGAAGCGTTCGCTGACCAGAATATGATCCGAGTAGCCGCCAAAATTGACACTGCCGTCGTGTCTGTCACGGGCGTTGTAGGTGCCGATCATGCCGCCGTCGCAGTATTGCTCAACGCCGGCTTCACAGGCCTCGCAGCTGCGGCAGGAATCCACCATGCAGCCCACGCCGACAACATCACCCACCTGATAACGGCTGACGTCCGGGCCCACGGCGGTGACCCGGCCGATGATTTCATGGCCGGGCACGACCGGGTAATTCGAGCGACCCCAGTCATTTTCGGCGAAATGAATATCCGTGTGGCAGACACCGCAGTAGTCGATGTCGATGGATACGTCGTCCGGGCGCGGCTGGCGGCGTTGAAAGTCGAACGGGGCCATGCCCGAGTTTTCGTTTTGTGCGGCGTAGGCTTTGGCGTGGCTCATGGCGACAGGTGTCCTTGATCAGAAGTGGAATGGCCTTGCATGTTATTGATTGACCCCTCGTTCATGGCCGGCCGGCACCAGGCACAGCGACCCGGGCGGTGACGAGCGTGGCCTCGCGGGCGGCCTTGCGACGGCCTGCCGCTGAATCCGGAGCACAGCACAGCAGCAGGGTACGACCGTCCTCCCCGCCCAGCATACAGGCGAAAACTCCCTGGCCTTCGGGCGCGGCAATCTCATCGGTAATGGTGCTTCCCTCGGCGACCCGGATGCAGCGCCGGTTGAACGCATCGGCAATCCAGATCTGCCCTTCGGCGTCCAGACAGCAGCCGTCCGGGCCCACGGCCAGCTGTTTGAGCAGCTCCGCCCGGGGACCGGGCGTCGGGCGGGGGCCGAAACGGGCCCAGTCACGGCGGTTTTCCAACTGGCCGTGACGGCCTATGGTAAAGGCGGTCAGGCCGTTGCCGAAGGTTTCACCAACGATCAGCGTGGCGCCGTCGGGCGTGATCACCGCGCCGTTTGGAAACAGCAGATCCTCGGCCGCAACGCTGACCTCGCCGGTCGGGGCTATCCGCACCAGCTTTGCGGGTTCCAGATCGGCGCCTGCCATCAGGTCAAAACCGAAATTGCCCACGTAAGCGCTGCCGTCGGCGGCCACCACCATGTCGTTAACCGGTCCGGTGGCGTACTGCGACAGGTCAGCGTGTTCACTCACCTGTCCATCGGGGCTGCGGCGCAGAATCCGCTTGTCCAGCATCGACACCACCAGCAGCGAACCGTCCGGCATCCACCCCAGCCCCGAGGGCTGCCCGGGTACGGCCATTACCTCTTCCGCTGCGCCCTGGTCGTCAATGGCAAAAACTCCGTGGCGATAGAAGTCTGAAACCCACCAGCGCCCGTCATGCCAGCGCGGCCCCTCAAAAAAGCAGCCACCTTCTAACAGCACATTCAGCCCTGTCATGGTTGTTCTCCCTGTTCTTGTTGTTATGCAATTACCGCGTTAAAGCAAACCGGCCAGGCGTTGGCGAATCAGTTTTTCGGCGTCCGCCATAATGGTGTCAATCAGGTCCGCGCAGCTGGGGATGTCGTGGATCAGCCCGGCCACCATACCGCAGCTCCAGGCCGCCTCATCCATCTTGCCTTCGTGCAGCACCAGCTTGCCTTTGGCGCCGGTCACCAGGTGGCGGATGTCGTCGATGGCGGTGGCTTCACCCTTTTCTTTTTCAATACGCAGGATTTCATCCACCGCCTTGTTTTTCAGCACGCGCTCGGTGTTGCGCAGCGACCGCATCACCAGCCGGGTCTGCAGCTCGTCGGAATCCACGATGGTCTGTTTCACCCGTTCGTGCACCGGTGCCTCCGTGGTGGCCAGAAAACGGGTGCCCATATTCATGCCGTCGGCGCCCAGCGCCAGAGCCGCCACCAGGCTTCGGCCGTCGGCCATCCCGCCGGACGCCACAAAGGGAATACTCAGCTCTTCCGCCGCCCGGGGCAGCAGGATGAAGTTGGGAATGTCGTCCTCTCCCGGGTGGCCGCCGCACTCGAAACCGTCCACGCTGACCGCATCACAGCCGATTTTCTGGGCCTTGAGCGCATGGCGCACGGAGGTGCACTTGTGAATCACCTTGATCCCCGCCGCCTGCAGCTGCGCCATGTATTTTTCGGGGCTGCGACCGGCAGTTTCCACCACCTTGATACCGCCGTCAATGATGACCTGGATGTACTCCGGGTAGGGCGGCTCCTTGAAGGACGGCAGAAAGGTCAGGTTTACGCCAAACGGCTTGTCGGTCATTTCATGACAGCGGGCGATTTCCTTCGCCAGGTCGTCCGGCGTGGGCTGGGTCAGCGCCGTCAGGATACCCAGGCCGCCGGCGTTGGACACCGCCGCCGCCAGCTCTGCGTAGCCCACCCAGTGCATGCCGCCCTGAATGATCGGGTGTTCAATGCCAAACAGTTCCGTAATACGAGTTTTCATGCTTTGTGTCCGTCCTGCCGGGATGGGTTTAAGAGAGGCTCCCGCTTTGATGAGGGAGCGGATCAGCCGGTTCCGGATTTGGCTCCGGGGCCGACTACAGGTTGGATCTGTGCTGGGCGCCGTCTACTGGAACGCAGGCACCGGTGACCCAACTGGCCACCCGGTCCGACGCCAGGAATACCGCTACGCTGGCTACCTCTTCCGGCCGGCCAAAGCGGCCCCAGGGAATCCGGCTCAGAGCCCCCTGGTAGCGCTGCGGATTGCCGGTTTTCGCCTTGTCCCAGATACCGCCGGGGAACTCGATCGAGCCTGGCGCTATGCTGTTGACGCGAATGCCGCTGGGGCCCAGATCCACCGCCAGCGACTTGGCGTAGCTGATCAGCGCCGCCTTGGTAGCCGCATAGGGCTGGCTGGTACCCACCTCGATTCCCGAGATGGAAGACATCAGTATGATGTTGCCGCCGCCGGCCTCCTTCATCCAGGGAACCACCTTCAGAACCGCCTGCACAGAGGCCATCAGGTCCAGGGAGACGTTGGTGTTCCAGGCCTCAAGGTCGTCCCCGACACCCAGAGCCGAGACGTTACTCACCAGGATATCGACGCTGCCCAGGTGGGCGCGGGCGTTATCCAGAAAAGCGCTGAGGCTGGCTTTCTCCCCCACGTCGCAGCTCTGCTGATAGGCGGTAACACCAAAGGCCTCGATTTCCCCGGCGGTTTCTTCCAGCGGGCCGCTGCTCCGGGCACAGATGGCGACATTGACTCCCTCGGCCGCCAGGGCCAGCGCGATGGCACGGCCAATGCCCTTGCTGCCCCCGGTAACCACAGCGTTCTTGCCCTTGAGTTGAAGATCCATGCTCTACCCTTTATTGGAGACTGGTTATTAAAGCTGCAGCGCGCGGACTTCCAGAAACTCTTCCAGACCCCACTTGCCGAACTCCCGGCCCACGCCGGAGTGGCCGAAGCCGCCAAACGGTGCCAGCGGGTTGAAGGCGCCGCCATTGACAAATACCTGGCCGGTGCGCATCTGGCCGGCGACCTGTTTCGCCCTGTCCTGGTCGGCGGAGAACACCGCACCGGAGAGCCCGTAGGCGGTGCCGTTGGCGATGCGGATCGCGTCGGCTTCGTCCTGGTAGGGGATGATGCACAGCACCGGCCCGAAGATTTCCTCCTGGGCGATGCGGCTGTCCGGCTTGACGTTGCCAAACACCGTGCCCTTGACAAAAAAGCCTTTATCGAGACCTTCCGGTACCTCGGGGCCGCCGGCCACAAGGGTGGCGCCCTCTTCAATGCCCAGCTTGATATAGTCGAGAACCTTGTCCCGCTGCTGCGCCGAGGCCAGCGGCCCGAGGCGGGTGGTTTCTTCCAGGGGATGGCCCGGGGTCATCTTTTCCATAGCCGCCTTTGCCAGCTCACAGGCCTCGTCGTGCCTGTCCGCCGGCACCAGCAGCCGGGTCAGCGCGGTGCAAGTCTGGCCCGAGTTGAGCAGGCAGTTATTGATCGTGCCTTTCACCGCCGCCGTCAGATCCGCGTCTGGCAGCACTACTGAGGCGGACTTGCCGCCCATCTCCAGGGCGTAGCGTTTGAAGTCATCGGCAGCAGCATGGGCAATCAGGTGGCCGGTGCGCGTGGAGCCGGTGAAGGACACCATCTTGACGTCCGGATGCTTGATCAGCGTATCGCCCACTTCCTGGCCGAGACCGCAGACCAGGTTAAAGGCGCCGGCAGGCAGATCCGTGCCGTCCAGAATTTCGGCCAGAATATAGGCGCTCTGGGGCGCGATCTCACTCGGCTTGAGCACTACGGTACAGCCAGCGGCCAGGGCCGGCACCACTTTCAGGATCACCTGGTGCAGCGGATAGTTCCAGGGGGTAATGCAACCCACCACGCCTACCGGCGTGTACTGGACCTCGGAGTTCCCGCTTGTTTCAGTGAAGGGGTAATCCGGCAGCATTTCGAGGTAGCTTCCGGTAATCGTTATAGGCAGACCGGCCTGGATACCCTTGGACAGCTTGATGGGCATGCCTACCTCGCGGCTGACTACCTCGGCAATCTCGTCAGCGCGCTCTTTAAGGCCCGCATGCAGCTGTTCGATAACCCGGATGCGGTCTTTTAGCGGTGTCTGGGACCAGCCTGCAAAGGCGGCATCAGCGGCACTGATGGCCTTTTCCATGGTTGCGCGGTCGGCGGAGGGTACTTTTGCAAACGCTTCGCCAGTACCGGATTCCATCACCTCGATGGTGTCGCCGCTCCAGTCAACCCACTGGCCGTTGATATAGTTTCTGCTCAGATCTTTCATTTTTATTCTCTCCAGAATCAGTCAAATACGATAACACCACGGGCATTCTTGCCGGCCTTCATGTCTTCGAAGGCCTCGGCCGCCTCGTCTATGTTGTAGGTGCGGGTAACCAGCTCATCCAGCTTCAGCTTGCCGGCCTTGTACAGCGCAAGGATGCGCGGAAAGTCGTACTGGGGACGGGCGGAACCCAGCCAGCTGCCCTTGAGGGTGCGCTCTTCCGCCGGCAGCGACAGGGTACTGATGGTGGTTTTGTCTTTCGGTTCGGCTACGCCGACAACCACGGCCGTGCCGCCCTTGCCGAGGCACTTGTAGGCCTGGGCCACCACGTCACCGGCGCCCACACATTCGAAGGCGTAGTCGACGCCGCCGGTGAGCTTCTTGACCGCCTTCGCAGCGTCTTCCACCTCGTTAATGTTGACGGTGTGGGTGGCGCCGAATTCACGGGCGGTTTCCAGTTTACTGGCGCTGGTGTCCACCGCCACGATCATCTCGGCGCCGGCGGTGTGACAGCCCTGGATGGCGTTCAGGCCAACGCCACCCACACCGAAGACCGCCGCGCGGGAACCCGGCTCCAGTTGCGCGGTGTTGAACACGGCGCCAACGCCGGTCATAACCGCACAGCCCACCAGAGCCGCATTCTGCAGGGGTACGCCCTGCTCGATCTTGACCGCGTTGTCCACATGCAGTGTGGCGTACTCGGCCATGACTCCGCAGGCGCCGAATACGTTGAGATCCTTACCCTCGCTGTCGGTGGTGCGCACGGTGCCATCCGGCAGGGTAATCATCGCCTTGCCAGCGTTCTCACACAGCACAGGGCGGCCACGGACACACTGGCGGCATTTGCCGCACATGGAAATGAAGGTGCTGACCACATGGTCCCCTTCCTGGAAGTCGGTCACGCCCTCACCCACTTCCACAACAACGCCGGCACCTTCGTGTCCCAGCACCAGCGGCGCCGGATAGGGAATCTTGCCGGTGGCGGCGGAAAGGTCGCTGTGGCAAACGCCGCAGGCCGCCAGTTTAATGGTGATTTCGTTGCGCTTGGGCGGCGCGACCTGGATGGTCTCGACAAGAATGGGGCCACCCCACTCCCGGTACAGTACGGCTTTGGCTTCTCGACTCATAATTGTCTCTCAGGCACGGGGACAGAGTTGCAATCTGTCCCCGGTTCATTATTTGACGCTGGCGAAATCCCGGCCGTCTGCGGCCAGCTTTTCCAGCAGCGCCGACGGCTTCCACTGCTCGCCGCCAACGGTGCCATGGAAGTGCTTCACCTGCGTCAGAATGGTGTCCAGCCCGGTCTGGTCTGCCCAGAACATGGGGCCACCGCGATAGGCAGGGAAGCCGTAACCGTAGATCCAGGTAATGTCGATGTCCAGTGAACGGTCAGCAATGCCCTCTTCCAGAATCTTGGCACCCTCGTTGACCATCACGTACAGGCAGCGTTCGAGGATTTCCTGCTCGCTGATCTCCCGGGAAGCAATGCCCTGCTCCTTGCGGAATTCGGCAATGATCTGATCCACCTCCGGGTCCGGAATCGGCTTGCGATTGCCTTCCTCATACTTGTAGGTGCCGGCCATAGTCTTCTGGCCCAGGCGGCCTTTTTCAGCCAGTTTGTCCATCCAACTGGGGGGTACCTCTTCCCCGGCCTTTCGGCGCTCTTCGCGGATGCTGTAGCCGATATCGATACCGGCCAGGTCCGACATGGCAAACTGACCCATGGGGAAACCGAAGTCCGTCAGTACCTTGTCCACCTGCTGGGGGCTGGCGCCCTCGTTGACCAGTGCCATGGCCTCGGTGCCACGCTTGTGCAGCATGCGGTTGCCCACAAACCCGTAGCAGTTGCCCACCATCACACCGACTTTGTTGATCTGCTTGGCCAGTTTCATGGCGGTGGCCTTGACCTCATCAGAGGTCTTCTCGCCGCGCACGATTTCCAGCAGCTTCATAACGTTGGCCGGGCTGAAGAAATGCAGGCCGATAACGTCATCGGGGCGCTGGGTGGAGGTGGCAATTTCGTCAATGCTCAGGGTGGAGGTGTTGGAAGCGAGAATGGCGCCGGGCTTACAGGCCTGATCCAGCTGGCTGAAGATTTTCTTCTTCAGATCCATGCTCTCGAACACAGCTTCGATCACCAGATCCGCGTCGCTGAAATCGTCATAGGTCAGCGTGCTGCTGATCAGGCCCATGCGCTCTTCCACCTGCGCGGCGGTGATGCGACCCTTCTTGGCAGTACTTTCGTAATTCTTGCGGATAACCGCCAGGCCCTTGTCCAGGGCTTCCTGCTTGACCTCGGCAATGGTCACCGGAATGCCGGCGTTGGCAAAGTTCATGGCGATGCCGCCGCCCATGGTGCCAGCGCCGATCACGCCTACCCTGCGGATCTCCCGGGTGGGGGTGTCCTTGGCAAGGCCCTTGACCTTGGACACTTCCCGCTCGGCGAAAAACGCGTGAATCAGGCCGGCGCGCTGGTCGGAATCCATCAGTTCGGCAAACAGCTCGCGCTCGCGCTTCATGCCGGCAGCAAAGGAGTCTGCAGTATAGGCCGCCTCGATGGCGGCAACGCAGTTGATCGGTGCCAACAGGCCACGGGCCTTTTTCTTCAGAGCCTCGCGGGACTGGTCAAAAATGGCGCTACCGCGCTCGGCGTCCAGCTTTTCGTTCAGCTCGCTGACCCGGCGCACCGGCAGGCCCTGATCGACCACCTTATGGGCAAAAGCCATACCTGCGGCCTTCACATCATCATTTTCAGCTACTTCATCAATAATGCCTTTACTGTGCGCATCGGCGGCGCCGACAAAATCGCCGGTGGTGATCATCTGAATCGCCACTTCCGCACCGGTCAGCCGCGGCAGCCGCTGGGTGCCCCCGGCGCCGGGCAGCAGGCCCAGCTTGACCTCCGGCAGGCCGACCCTGGCACTGGCCACGGCCACCCGGTAATGGCAGCCCAGGGCAACTTCCAGCCCGCCGCCCAGAGCGGTGCCGTGAATCGCCGCTACCACGGGTTTACTGGTGTCTTCAATCAGCTGCACCACTTCGGCAAGCCCCGGCTCCTGCAGCGGCTTGCCGAACTCGCGGATATCGGCACCGGCAATAAAGGTGCGCCCTTCGCACACCAGCAGCATGGCCCTGGCTTCAGCGTCGGCCTCTCCCTGTTTCAGGGCTTCGGCAAGACCGGAGCGGACGGCGTGACCGAGCGCATTCACCGGTGGGTAGTTGACGGAAATAACACCGACAGCGCCTTCACGCTGATAGCTCACGACCTCTGACATAAGACCTCCTTCAGACATTCATTATTAGAATATGGAATCGAGTTTTATTAAGCGGAACTGCAATCGATTTAATCGAAGTTTGCGCCATCTTTCAACCGTGGGTCAAAAGCGTGGCTGCCTGCGGGGAACAGGATCGCGGGAAACACGGCGGCGTGGGGTAAAACAGAAGGGCCGCTCCCGGCCAGGAACAGCCGGACAGCGTTGGCGAATCCCTGGTTCAGACCCCCAGGGATTCGATATCACTACCGAGCATGGCCAGCTGATGAGCCACGGAGCTGCGCAGTTTGTCACCCGACACAAGGTAGGAAGGTGCAGCACAGGTCAGCGCCATGGTGGTGCCATCCTGGAGGCGCACGGGTACGCCGGCGGCATTGATGTTGCGGTCCCACTCACCGAGCGACAGACAGAAACCGTGGGCCTTGAAATCCTCCATGGACCGTTCCAGGCCTTCCCGTTTTTCAGGCCAGACCTCGCCGTATTTTTCCGCCATGGCCTCCATCAGCAGTTTGCGACCTTCAGGGTTGATGGCCGCGCAGTAGGCCCGCCCGGCCGCGGTGGTGGCGATGGGCAGCTTCAGCCCGATTTCCATGCGCAGCATGGACGCCTCCGGCGGCAGACGGTTTTCCACATAGATCATTTGCAACCGATCACGGCAGGTGAGCCCCACAGACATATTGGTACGGCGGGCAAACTCATCCATGTAGGGCTTGGCCAGCTGGCGCACTTTCAAGTTCGACACATAGGCATAGCCCAGGGCCAGCACACCGGAGCTGAGCTGGTATTTTTCCAGCACCGGGTTATAGCTGAGATAGCCGAGCTTGGTCAGCGTATAGGTCATTCGCGACACGGTGGGTTTGGGCAGGCCGGTCAGGCGGGCAATGTCCTGGTTACCGAGAATCACCGAACCCTGACTGAAGGCGCGGAGCACGTTCAGTCCCCGGGAAAGCGCCTCGACAAACTTCCGGTCTTTCTGAGGCAACACCGGCTCCTCGTCCTCAGAGGCCGCCGCCAAAAGTTCTGGGCTCAATAGATTTTCTACGGTCATAGGTCAGCCTGCATAAGGACGTCACCTCCGCCGGTTGTGCGAAGTGGACACGTGAATAAAAGAACGCTATCTCAACAGTTTAATAATCGGCGGCCAAAGGTGCCACATGCAACTATCATCAATTGATCTAATACGATCGCAAATTTGAAACAGTTTTTCGTTCTGTTCTGCTTGGCGTTCTTTTGACGTGGGCCAGCGTATGACCCTGGCATTCGATTCTGCATTGCGGAACAGGATATAGCAAGGCCAACGACCAGGCCGGTAGGCTCATGAAGAATGGAAGCCTTTACTGGCCGGCGAGAATAACGGTGAGCATGGCCGCGAGTAGCCCGCTGCCGGCGAGAAAGGTCAGGGACAGGGTGAGGTTCCAGCGCCTGGCCGCCACCCGGGCGCTGTACCCGGTCAGGCGCGCCAACAGCAGGGAATTGGCAGAAAACGGGGTACCGGCGGTGGTCAGGCCCCAGCCGGACACCATGGCAATGGCAAGCCCCAGGGCCGCCGTCTCCGGCCAGATGGGGCTCAGCACCCCGCCGGTCAGGGAACCGATGACAATCGGATTCAGCCCGCCCATGCCACCCAGGAAAAACACGAAAGGCACCATAAGCGCGACAACGGGATAAGCCCAATCCGGCAGACTGACCGCCCCGCCCATCAGCACCAGCGCGAAGTGGCTGATGATCGCCCCCAAGAAAGCCGAACCACCCATGATCACCAGCTCATTGCTCATCGGTGCCATGGAGGGAATCGCCAGTGGCTCACCCTGCCAGCGCCGGAGCATCAGTCCCAGTATCACAGCGCCAAGACAACTGAGGATAACCGCGCGGGAATAGCTCTGGCCGGCCAGGCCGCTGAGGGTGAAGGTGGCCACACAGATGCCGCCGATAATCGCTGCAAACCGCAGCCATGGCAACAGGCGCTGCCCCCGGGACTCCGGCGCGTCAGCCGCCTCGTGTACGGCGGCCAGCTCCTGTTCCCGAAACAGCGAGCTGCACAGCAGATAGCACACCGCCAGGGGCAGGCTGACGGCAATCAGCTGCCAGGCCTGCAGCACCGGCAGGAACGTCAGGGTGATCACCACCGACACCGAAAGCGGGGAGCAGATGGGTGAGGCGCCAAAGCCCCGCAGAACCGCCCGCGCCGCATTGCGGGTCATCGCGGAGTCACCGTTATGATCGATTTCGCTGCGAATCATCGACGCCACCACCCCCACCGAGCCAAAGTTCAGCGGTATCGCCACGAAGGTGGTGCCGAAGGCAACGCTGAAGTAGCGTGCCAGCGGCCGGCCCAGAAACAGACTGCGTGAAATGCTGGCCAGGTCCCGGGACCGGCCAAGAATGGAGGACAGCAGCATGACGGTGATCAGCAGCGCCGAGAGCCGGGTCATGTTGGTGGCCGCGCCGGGCAGCGCGCCGGGCTCGGTGATCAGGGCGGCCAGTCCCGCGATGACCACCAGCAAGCAGATCACCCGTGAAACAGGGTTCAGGTCCCGCCAGCCCAGCGCCACCGCAACGCACACGGCAACCGCACCGGCCGGCCCCGCCGCCGGCAGCGCGGAGAAAACCCCGGCAAACAGCGCGGTGTAGGCCAGCGCGGAGCGAAGCTGAACCACGAAGGTATCGGAAAGTGGGCTTACGGCCATGATGGGGCTTTACCTGGGCGGCAGAAGCCTTGCCTCCGTCACCGCCTGAACCTCCTCCAGGGTGTTATCACCAAACAGCTCCCTGACCCGCAACCCCTCAGCTGTCACATCAATCACTGCAAGATCCGTGAATATGCGATTGACCACTCCGGTCCCGGTCAGCGGAAACCGGCACTGGTTGAGAATCTTGGGCTCGTTGGTCTTGGTGGTATGGTTCATCAGCACGAACAGCCGCTTGGCACCCACCGCCAGGTCCATGGCACCGCCCACTGCAGGCGGGTACTTGTCGTTATCCGTGGCCCAGTTGGCCAGATCACCGCTGGCCGATACCTGAAAGGCCCCCAGCACCGCGATATCCAGATGGCCACCGCGCATCATCGCGAAGGATTCGGCGTTGTCGAAATAGCAGCCCCCCGGCAGCAGAGTGACAAATTGCTTGCCAGCGTTAATCAGGTCCGGATCTTCCTCGCCTTCCGCCGGCGCCGGGCCCACCCCGAGAATGCCGTTCTCGCTGTGGTAGATCACTTCTTTGTCCGGCGAAACATGGTTTGCCACACGGGTGGGCATGCCTATGCCCAGGTTCACGTATGCCCCGTCGGGGATGTCCTCGGCCACACGCCTGGCCATATCTTCGGGTTTAAGCCGCATCATGGCTGGGCACCTCCTGGCTGACAACGCGGTCGACAAAGATACCGGGAGTCACCACCGCTTCCGGATCCAGCTCGCCGACGCCAACAATCGATTTCACTTCCGCCACGGTGACGGCCGCCGCCGTGGCCATCATCGGATTGAAGTTGCGCCCGGCGGTGTTGTACACCAGATTCCCCCACAGATCGCCCCGCTCCGCCTTGATGAGTGCAAAATCCGCCGGCAGCGCCATCTCCAGGACATAGCCTTTGCCGTCAATCACCCGGGTTTCCTTGCCGTCCGCCAGGCGGGTGCCATAGCCGGTCGGGGTCAGAAAACCCGCGATGCCGGCGCCGGCAATGCGGATCCGTTCACTGAGGGTGCCCTGGGGCACCAGTTCCAGCTCGATCGCGCCCTCTTCGAACAGCCGCTCGAACCAGATCGAGCCGGACGACCGGGGAAAGGAACAGACGATCTTGCGCACCAGCCGGTCCCGCAGCAGGCTGGCGATGCCTTCCTCGGCGACGCCGGCGTTGTTGGAAATCACCGTCAGGTCCCGGGCGCCGTGCAGGCGCAGGGCTTCGATCAGCTGCAGCGGTATACCGGAACTGCCGAAACCGCCGATCATCACGGTATCGCCGTCCCGGATGTCGGCCACCGCAGCGGCTATGGATTCACACACTTTGTTGATCACAGTTATTCACCTTTGAATCGCTCAGTTGGTCGCCGTTTTGCGCGTCGTTGTCAGCCAGTGAGTCGCATAGATAACCGCGATCAGGGCAAAACCGATACCGTCCGTGATGATTTCAGGATAGATGAGCAAAGCACCTGCAATCACCACCAGCGTGCGCATCCGCCAGTCCAGATTGCCGACGCGGTAAAGATAGCCCTCCAGGGCCGAGGCCAGCAGCCAGATCGCGGTCACCGCCGTAAACGTTGAAATCAGGATCTTGCCGAGCTCGCCCTGCAGAATGAGCGACGGGTTCAGCACAAACAGGAACGGCAGGATGAACAGGATGCTGCCCAGGCGCATGGCGTACATGCCGGTCTTGAACGACGGCGAACCCGCCACTCCCGCGGCGGTAATGGCCGCCAGTGCCACCGGCGGCGTAATGTAGGACAGCATGCCGTAATAGAGAATAAACAGGTGGCTGGCCAATGGATTGAGCCCCGACTCCACAAGTGCCGGCGCCAGCAGAATGGACAGGAAAATATAGCAGGCGCTGACAGTCATCCCCATGCCCAGCACAAAACTGGTAACGGCCCCGGCCGCCAGCATCAGGGGAATACTGTCGCCGGCGTAGAGCAGCAGTTCCCGGGAAAATGCGCCGGCGACGCCGGTGTAGGACAGCCCGCCCACCACCAGGCCAATGCCTGCAAGAATGGCCACCAGGTTGGCAATGCTGGTGCTCATATCGACGATAAACTCCCGGGTGCGCTCCACCGTCAGACGGTATTTTTTCTTGAACACCGCGATACCCAGCAGAATCAGCGTGGCGAAATACGGTGCCCAGGCCTCAAGCCTCAGCACCAGCAACATGTAGATCAGCATCGCCAGGCTGAGCAGGTAGGGCCAGCCCTCCTTGAGCGTGTCCGTCAGCCGGGGGATATCCGCCTCGGGCATGCCCTTGAGGCCCTTGCGCGCAGCATAGTTATCCACCTGGAATAACAGCGCCATATAGAACAGCAGCGCGGGCAGAAACGCAGCGATCATCACTTCTGCATAGGGAACCCCCAGAAACGACGCCATGATAAACGCCACCGCACCCATGACCGGCGGCATCAGTGTGCCGCCGGTGGACGCACAGGCCTCGATAGCCGCCGCATAGTGGGCCGGGTAACCGGTTTTTTTCATGGTGGGGATAGTGATGGCACCGGTGGTCAGGATGTTCGAGATAACGCTGCCGGAGAGGCTGCCCAGTATGCCACTGGACAGCACGGCCACCTTGGCCGGGCCACCCCGGGTTCGCCCCATCAGGGCGGTGGCAAACTTCATGAAAAATTCGCCGCCGCCGGTCACCGTCAGCGCCGCCCCAAAAACCACGAAACCGATGACCAGCTCCGCCACCACCTGCATGGGAATACCGATTATGCTTTCAACGCCCATCACGTGGGCGCGAACGGCGCCACCGAGCTCATAGCCGGTGCCGAACAGAAAACCGGGCATGCTCTCTGCAAACAGCGGATAGCTGCCAAAAAACAACGCCACAAACAGCAGGGGCCAGCCGCCACAGCGCCGGATTCCCTCCAGAATCAGCACCAACAGCAGCGCCGAGGACAGCGTCGCTTCCAGCGGAGCCGCGTACTCCCAACCCTGCTCGATGATATTCAGGCCGTTGATGCCCAGATAAATGGTGGTACCCAGAGCAATCACGGCCAGGGGCCAGTCGTACCAGGGCACCCGTTTCTGCGCGCCCGTCCAGGCCGGAAAGCTGAGAAACGCGGCGGCCAGAAAAATCCCGATCAGATAGTAGAGATAGGAATTGCCCAGCGGATTGAAACCGGCCAGCTTCAGATTGAAGGTCTGGTTGATGGCAAGCCCAACGCCCAGGGTACCGAGCACAAGCAGGGCCCAGTAGGCGATCCCCTGCAAACGTTTCGCTTCGGGGGGTGGGTCGGGCAGGAAGGTTTCCCCATCGGAAGCCGACATCGCGCATTCCTCCTCAAGGGCCCCGCGTGGCGGGGCCTTCATCCGTTGGGGTCAGTCAGCACCGATCACAGTGATCCGAGGGCCTTCTGGCGATGCGCTTCCCAGATCTCGGCAAACGCCTCGTCGCTTTTGCCTTCAGCTTCGGCCACGGCATCTGCCCAGGCGTCACGCAGGGCATTCAGGCGGGCCAGCCGGGTGTCGTTCCACTGCTGGTGCTCATCCGTCCAGATCCCTACCTCCTTGAGGTATTTGATAGCGCCGTCGTGGAAGGGTGCGTCAGTGGGCGGTACGCCGGTTTCATCCATCTTCCAGCGCTCCATCACCGAGGTGGCGTCCTTGTACATGTCATAGGTTTCATCCACCGCCTTGGTGAAGGCATAGACCATGTCCTCGTCGGCATCGGCCCGCACCGTCAGTACCGGGTAGCGGTAGGCGAGGATATTGACGGGTTCATCCTCGCTGATGCCGGCACCGACCGTCTCCCGGTAGGGCTGGAAGAAAGGCGCCACCGCACGCAGCCGCTCCCACCCTTTTTCGTCTTCCGGGGGCACTTCCAGCCAGCGGATTCCGCGGGGGGATTCCGCCAGTTCGTAAACATGGCTGGGCGTTGTGGTTGTGCAGGAAGCATCAGACTGGTTCTTTGCAAGGGAGCTCATGGCCGCGCTGTAGGAGGAAAATTCTTCGGCCTCCACATCGTCCCGGGTCAGGCCCGCAAAAGCCAGAAAGGCGTCACACTTGACGTTAATCGACGGGTTGCCGGCCACATAGGCAAAGCGCTTGCCCTTTAGGTCTTCCAGGGTCTCGATGCCCGCATCCCTGGCCGTGAAAATACCAAATGAAGACGGCCGCCCGCCAGCAACGCGCAGGTCCTGAGGGCCCCAGTCGCGGCTGGAGAAGTCGTGAATGCCTTCAGTGGCAAAAAACGCCTCGGTGGCAAGGAAACCCACCTGGGACCGCCCCATCAGCAGCGGCTGAAGGCGCCCGATGGCCGAACCGGAGGGCTGCAGCCGCACCCGGGTGCCGTATTTCTTGCCCATGGCGTCGGCAATGGCGGAGGCCTCGGCATAGCCGGCCGAGCCGACACCGTAGGACGACCAGTTCATGGTCGCCGGCAGATTTTCCAGTTTTTCCTGGGCGACGGTATTGGCAGCCAGTCCCAGAGAAAGGAAAACGGCCATTGTGGTTGTGGCGAATGCACGTGTGTGGGGCGTTTGGCGAATCATCGTTGTCTCCTGACATTTGTTGTTATGGGACCCGGGCTATGCGCCTGACGTGGGAAAGCCATTCAATCACAACTGACTACCCGGTCGGGCAATATAAGGGAGCCAGCAGGGCGTAGCCGCTGTCAGATCCAATGCCCTACCTTGGAACCTAGGCCGATGGGGTGAGGGCGTCAACAGCTTCTCGAATTAAAAGATGTTTTTGCCGTATGGTGAGAGCCTTAATCAGCTCGACTGGTTTTACCTGACCCATCGATATCCTGCTACCTTACTCTCCCAACCAAAAACCAACGCTGGAATGCCAATGCCAAACCCCATGAAAAAGCCTGCCGAACCGGAAACGACGATGGCGGAAGCACTGACCACGCGACACTCGGTGAGAGGATTTCTTTCCCAACCGGTCAGCGACGACGTGCTGAACGCCATTTTCGAGCTGGCACGCATGGCGCCCTCCAACTGCAATACCCAGCCCTGGAGCTGCTATGTAGCGTCCGGCGAATTCAAAGACCGGCTGCGATCGCAGTTTCTTGAAAGGCTGGACGCGGGCGTAGCCGGAAATTCGGATTTCGGCTACGTGTCCCGGTTTGAAGGGCCATACCGCAAACGCCAGGTGGAATGCGCGGTGGCCCTGTATAACGAAATGGGCATTGCCCGCGATGACAAAGAGGGGCGCCAGCGGGCGGTACGCCGCAACTTCGAGTTTTTCGACGCCCCCCACATCCTCTTTCTGGGCATGGATCGCCAGTTCAACGCCACCATCGCCATGGACGTGGGCATCTACGCCCAGAGCCTGATGCTGGCCATGACCGCCCACGGGGTGGGCTCCTGCGCCATGGGCAGCATGCGCAACTACCCGGATCTGGTCCGTGACGCCTTCGGGCTGGAAGAGCACTGCGGCATACTGCTGGGCATCGCTTTTGGCTATGAAGACCCGGAAGTGCCCGCCAACCGCACCCGTACCAGCCGGGAGCCGCTGTCCGAAACCGTGACGTTCAGAGGTCATTCCTGAGCGTAAACGGATGGCAGTACCGCAGAGCATCAAAAAATACGCAACATGTACCGACAGGCGGAAGATTTATTCAGATGCCGGTATTGCACGGTAAAAACTTTGGTCTTAGACTCGGATTTCAGTTTCGAACATGAAACTTATCGAGAAAACATTGATTCACGGACTGATTCTGCTAAGAATGTAGGCAAGCCATAACAATGCCGATGGCGAACGGCGTGCATACCTTGTATACGGGAGGTGTCAGTACCGGTTTCAGTGATCGAGAATCCAAAGCACGACCAACAACGACCAAAAAACAACGAAGCACAAAAAAGTACCACAAAAACAAAGGGTTATAAGACGATGACACAAACAAAAAACACCAAGACCACCCGCTCGCTCTCCAAATCTCTGGGCACGGCGTCTCTCCTCAGCCTTGCGGTTGCCGGCGCCAACGTGGCGAATGCGATGGAAATGGACTGGGGCGCTGAATATCGCGCAACTGCTTTTGCCCTGCAGTCCGATTCTTATGAAGCTGGTGGCCGTAACAACACAGATACCGACAACGGTCTGGCTCACCTGATCCGCCTGAAGGGCGATCTTAAACATGAATCTGGCGTTTCTTTGCATACGTCAATTGAAGTGGCCGGCGATCGGTGGCGCGGTGATGACCGCAAATACACTGGTACTGGTGCTGACACAACGGGTGCTGACACAACGGGTGCGTACAACGGTGGCAACCGCGGCGACAACGTTCGTCTTGATCTTGGTTATGTGACCGTTCCACTGGAAGCGACCGGAGGTTTTATCCGCGTGGGTCGTCAGGCCGCCAACTGGAATAATTGTCTGCTCGTCTGCGACGACCGTCGGGATCGGATCCTGACCGTGACGCCTACCGCAATCGGTTCCATCATTGCCCTTTACGACCGTCGTCAGGATACAGCCCGTGCCCAGAACGAGGACAACGGTGACATGATTTCCCTGGGTCTCGTCACCAAGCTCGGTGATTTCAACGCCGGTTTTCTGTGGGTTCACTGGTTCAAGAACTTTGAGGGTAATGTTGGCGAACCTGAAGCAGCGGGCGGTCAGCCGTCTTACGTACTGCAGGACGCGCACATCATTTCTCCGTATCTTGACGGCACCATTGCCGACGGCGCTGTACGTCTGGCCGGCGGCTTCAACTACGTAGGTCAAGGCGCCGTTGAAGGCCCCGCGGCAGACCTGTATTTCCAGGAAGACACTTTCTCCTACTACCTGCGCGCAGGCACTGACGCCGGCCCGGTGACTCTGGACCTGCAATACGTTGCCGCCCAGGACGGTGGTCTGATTTCCAACGGCTTTGATACCTATTCGAGCCTGATCAGCAACAACCCGGAATCCACGGCCAACCCCACCAGTGTCTACGGCATGGGCAGCGCCTTTGGTCGCACCGATTTCGACGAGAGCCTGATCATTGCCCGCGCAGGCTTTGATGTCAGCCCGACGCTGAACCTGTCAGCGTCTATCGGTAACATGACCGTCGACAACGGAACCAATGACGATTCCTCCATGGTTTATGACGCCCGTGCGACCTACAAGTTGTCCGACAACGTCACGACCTTTGCAACAGTCGGTATGCTGGCTGAAAACGAAGTGGGCAGTCTGTCTGCGAACGGCCTTGCAGGCGCGGACGTTACCGGCGGCTTCGAAGACGTGGTAGCGACCAGCCTCAACCTGGTGGTCAACTTCTAAGCAAAAGCATTACGCATAGAAGACCGTGAGGGCGGGTCGGGGCAAAGCCCCGGCCCGCCCTTTTTGCTTTTATCGTGACCCGTTTGCAATAGCTGTTTCGTCAAATAAGGACATCCCACATGCATCAGCGTCCAATGAAATACGCCCTGAGCTCTGTGTTGCTCGCTTTTCTGGTCACAGGCTGTGCCTCCAATCCGGAGGAACAGAAAAAATGGGTTGACTCCGAGGCCGGGCTCGGCGAACTGCCTCAACAGGACTGGCAGGAACCCGTCTGGGAGCGCTGGGCTGACCAGAATGAAGCCCAGCGGCAAGCCAGCCAGATGTCCGCCAGCGAACCCCGCACCGATCGCCGTCTGGCCAACCTCGCTCTGATCGGCGATCTGCCGGCGGATGAGCAAACGCTGGAAACTCTGGCGGCTCGTCAAGGCTTCCGACTGATCAGCCAGCGCACCGTCAACGAGGCCATGGCGCAGATCGAAGACTGCCAGGCCATCCGCAGCATGGACTGCGCCGAGGCCCTGGCCGCCTACCCGGGTGCACGGCTGGTGATAGTGGTTGAAGACGGTCGCGCCACGGTGCTGGACCCCTCTAGCGGCGCCGAGTACGGCGCGACGCCGGTGTCTGACGGCGAAGCCCTGATCAACCTGGCCGCTGACCGCAGCGAGATCGGGCCCTGGGCCATGCGCAGTTTCAGGGGTGATGACGGGCAACCTTACCTGGCGGTTGGCGAGGCCAATGGCATACAGCAGGGCCAGATTCTGGCGGTGCATGAGCAAGGCCGGCTTGTGCGCTCACCCGGCGGTCTGCCGATTGCGTGGCGCCCGGGCGAGAAGGTTGGTGAAGTCCGCATCAGCGCGCTGATGGGGCCCTCCCTGTCGACGCTGGAACGCGTCAATGGCGATACACTAACCCGCGAGCATGTATTATTGCTGGAAGAATGACCCGTCAGAACTCAACCCCGGCAGCCGGGCTTTACCGGCTGCCGGGGTAGTCCAGCGTTGCGAGCTGTTCGCGCAGCGCTGAATTCATCGGCTCCGGACGTTCGCTCCCGGTGTTCACCACCACCATGATGCTGTCGGCCGTGGCCTGGGGTTTGCCATTGCTGAACACGCTGGTCCGCAGGCTGAACGAGCTATTGCCCACCCGGGGTACGGCGGCCGCCAGTTCGACCGGTTCCGACCCCGCCCGGTAATGGTGAAAGGTCATGTCCAGCAGCGCGATCAGCATGCCCTGCCCGCCAAAGGGCAGGCGGTCGACAACGCCGAACCGTGACTGTTCCACATAACGTGCCAGGGCCGACTCTGCGCGCTGACTATCTACGTCCAGGTCGCCATAGCGTGGCGTCAGCGTCTTCACCACCGCGAAGGCTTCGGCGAGCTCCGGGCCATCCAGGTACACCGGCGGCGCCAGGGGTTCCGGCGACCCCTCCAAAGCAGCGATATCGGCCGTCTGCAACGCTGTTCGCTGGGGCCCGGGCAGCTCCACCGGGCCGCAATCCAGAAAGGCCCCCATGATGCTGTCCTGGCAGCCGACGCACTCATCGTGCTGGAACAGGTCGGTGCGCATACGGAAATGCTGGCCGGAGACGGCCTGGATGCGGGTCTGTGAGATAACCGGGGCACCGTAGCGGGTCACCCGCCGGAACTGGGTCACCGAGCGCAACGGGCGCAGGCGCGGGCCATCGGAAAACCAGGCGTCCGCGCCCAACAGCTCTACCAGGGCCTGCACCCTGGCTTCCTGATGCAGTTGCACCATGGCCGTATTGTTGACGTGGCGCCAGGTGTCCAGGTCCCAGAAACGGGGCATGAAGTGATTGTGAAATACCCGGGGCTCTGCGGGTTTGGCACTGGCCATAGGTTCAGACTCCTGGCATGTGATCAAAGCGGCCGGAGATTGTTCCAGAATCCGCCACCGGAAGCCAGCCAGTGGCGGCGGTTCCCATCAGTTTGCCGGTGCCGTGGTTCTCTCCTGCGCCGACTCACTGACACGCAACCGCCGCCGGGCCGCCCAGATCCGGAACTGACCGACTATACCGGATGGGAAGAAATATACGCTGAGCACGAACAGCACGCCGAACCAGAGCAGCCAGCGATCCGGGGCCGCCAGTTCCTCCAGTACCGGAATGCCCTGGGTATATTCGCCGATCCATTTCAGCACGTCCTGCAGGTAGTTCTGTGCCAGCAGGAAGAGCGCGACCCCCACAATCGCGCCGTAGAGCGTGCCCATGCCGCCAATCACGCACATCAGCAGGATAAACACCATCAGCTCGAAATTGAGCACGTTTTCCGGATTCACATAGCGATTGACCAGGGCAAAGGTAGCCCCGGCCACGGTGGCAATCAGCGCCGACAGAATCACCACCGTCGTACGATAGATCACGGTACGATAGCCCAGGGCTTCGGCGCGGAATTCGTTCTCGCGAATCGCCTGCAGCACCCGGCCAAAGGGGGAATTCACCAGCCGCAGCAGGAACAGAAACACCAGCGTGGTGACGGTAAACAACACGTAGTACATGACCGTGCGGCCGGTGAAACGCACCTCGAACACCGAATCGCTGAATATCTGTCCCAGATTCCAGGGCTGGGTAAACAGACCCTGCAGGAAACCGGCAATAGCGAACCCGGTCAGCGGCTCTTCAAACGGCCGGAAGGCCGGCCCCAGTTCCCGGGGCACGCGCACGCGCATACCGTCCTCACCCCCGGTGATGTGGTACATCTGGGTCACCAGGCTGAGAAACGCAAACGCCACCGCCAGGGTGACCAGAGCGAAAAAGATCGCCTTGACCCGCAGGGAGAGCAGCCCGAGCAACAGTGACAGCAGTCCACTGACGATCAGAGCGGCAGCCAGGCCGAGAAAAATCGACGTGAAACTGCTGCCGAAGGCCTCAATGCCCATGGCCACACCGTAGGCGCCGATACCAAAAAACATGGTGTGGGCGAAAGAGACAATGTGGGTATAACCCAGCATCAGGTCGTAGGACGCTACTACCATGATAAACACCAGGATCATCCCCAGAGTGGCAAACGCGCGCACACCGGAAAACAGGAAAGGCCCCAGTGCCAGCAGGGTGACGATCACCATCAGCAGAATCACCAGCGGGCGGCTGCGGGGGAAGTCACCGGAAAGCAGTCGGCTCAGCATGTTGATCTCCTCAGACCTTGATAACCGGCAGCAGCCCCTGAGGCCGCCACATGAGAACGCCCACCATCAGCCCGACGGTGGCAATGGCCGCCAGCCGTGGCTCGAGGAAGCCCACATACAGATTCACCAGCCCCACCAGCACAGCACCGTAGAAACAGCCGCGAATCGAGCCCAGCCCGCCAAGGATGATCACCACAATCACCGAGATCATCATCTCGTCGCCCATGTGCGGGGTCAGCAGTTCCTTGTACATGCCCCAGAGCACGCCGCCGAGCCCGGCCAGCGCCGAGCCGGCCACGAACACGCCAAGAAACAGCAGGTGTATGCGGTAACCCTGGATTTCCACCATTTCCCGGTTCTCAACGCCGGCGCGGATGAGTATGCCGATACGGGTGCGGTCAATCACCCAGAGCATCAGCGCGTACACCGCCAGCCCCAGCACCACGGCCATAAGCCGGAATTTTTCCAGCACGATGCCACCGATCAGGGGTATCCCGTCGCTGAACACAAACGCGCCGCTGAAGGCCTCCGGACGGTTGATGGGTATTTCGTTCGGGCCCCAGACCACCTCGATCAGCTGCATCAGGATGATGGAGCCGCCGACGGTCACCAGAATCTGCTTGAGGTGGTCGCCGTAAACCGGCTTGATCACGAAGCGTTCGAACACCAGGCCGACCCCGCCCGCGACCAGCATGGCAAACAGCATCGCCGGTACCAGCGCCAGCAGGTTAACCGCAAGCGAGGCGGCCTGGGTGTAATCCTTGAGCCAGAAGGCCAGCACCGTACCACCGGCAAAGGCGCCGAGGGAGATAAAGGCTCCGTGGGCCAGATTGAGTACGCTCATAAGACCAAAGGTCAGGGTCATGCCGGAGGCCATCAGGAACACCATGGCACCCATGGCCAGGCCGCTGATGGTGAGCACCAGCCAGGTTCGCGGGTCAATCAGCAGGGCAGGAAGGGCCATCATCAGCACCAGCAGGAACAGATGGGATTGCTCATCCCGCGCGTATCGGAGCCAGGCCAGCGGCGAGCGTTTCTCCGCAGGCGCCGCCCGGTCGTCAGCCGTCGTCATTGGGGATTCCTTCATTGATGCGCTCCCAGACCCAGGCCCAGCAGTTCCTGCTGCAGCGATTCATCGTCAGCAAGCTCCGCCATGGGGCCGGCGTGAACCACCGCGCCGTCGTTCATCACGGCAACGGACTGACCCAGGCGGCGGGAAAAGTTGAAATTCTGTTCCACCAGCAGAACACTGACCTGGTGCGCCTTGAGCTGTTCAAAAGCATCCGCCAGATCATTGATAATCGCCGGTGCCAGACCCTTGGTAGGTTCATCCACCAGCAACAGGTCCCGGGGCTCGATGATCGCCCGGGCAATCGCCAGCATCTGTTTCTGGCCACCGGAAAGATTGCCGGCAGGTCGGTGCCAGAAGGTTTTCAGCGGTGGGAAAAGTTCGAATACCCACTGCAGCCGCGCTTCGTCAATGGGGCCATTGACCGCAGCCAACACCAGATTCTCACGCACGCTGAGCAGACCGAACACGCCCATGGTCTCGGGCACGAAGGCGATGCCACTACGGGCGATTTTTGGTGTCGGCAGACCCGCGATCGAGCCACCCTGATAGCGGATGTCTCCGCCGGTCAGTGTGGTCAGGCCCATAATGGTCCGCAGGGTAGTGCTCTTGCCGGCGCCGTTGCGGCCCAGCAACACCGTCAGTTCGCCCCGGGGCACCTCAAGGTCGACGCCATGGAGTATGTGGTATTGGTCGATGTCAGCCCGCACGCCGGTCAGCGAAAGAATGGAATCAGCCATGGGCCGCCTCCTCTGTGCTTTCCTCAGCGGGCACGCCCAGATAGGCTTCCTGCACCACCGGTGAGGCAATCACTTCGGCCGGTTCGCCGTCGGCAACCAGCTGGCCGTTATGCAGAACCACGATGCGGTCGGAAAGCGAACGCACCACGTCCATCTTGTGCTCCACCAGCAGTATCACCTTGTCCTGCTGCTTCTTGATATCGGCAATCAGATCCAGAATCACCGGCACCTCGTCCACGCTCATGCCGGCGGTGGGTTCGTCAAACATGAATACTTCCGGCTCCAGCGCCAGCAACAGGGCCACCTCCAGCTTGCGCTGATCGCCGTGGGGCAGGCCCGCCACCAGGTACTCGCTGCGATGGCCCAGATGGACCTGCTCCAGCAGCGCCATGGCCCGGTCTTTCAGGTCCGTGCGGCGATTCGCCATCTGCCAGAAGACGTGGCCGATGTGGTGCCGGGACGCCACGGCCAGGCGCACGTTTTCCAGTGCGGTCAGGTTGGGAAACAGATTGGTAAGCTGGAATGCACGACCCAGTCCCTTGTGAGAACGCCGGGCGGCCCCAAGGGCAGTGATATCCTCGCCGCGCAGTAATACCTGGCCGACGCTGGCCTTGAGCTGACCGGAAATCAGGTTGAACCAGGTGGTCTTGCCAGCGCCGTTCGGGCCGACAATGGAGGTCAGCGTGCCTTGCCGGAACGCGCAGGAAACCTGGTTCACCGCCACGTGGCCACCAAAATTGATGGTCAGGTCACGGGTTTCCAGAACCGTCTGATCGGCTGTCATGAAAGACTCCGGAGTATGCAGGGGATGACAATCGGCAGCAGAGTGCAGGACAGGGCCAGAGCCCTGTCCTGGAAACCGGTCAGTTGCGGACCGGGATATCCATTTCGTCCCGGGAAATCACCCGGATCAGCTCGGGTACACCGGCTTCGACCGTGCGGTCGGCAAACCAGTCATCCCGCTCTTCGACCTTGATTTCGAAGTGATACATATCCTGCATTGACTGATGATCCTCGGCGCGGATCTCCATTTCCCCCTTGGGCGTGTCGAAGACCAGGCCCTCAAAGGCGGCAATCAGGTCTTCCGAATCGGTGGAGCCACCGGACTCGCGAATGGCGGCAGTGATCGCCATGGCCTGGGCAAACCCCTGGGCAGTAAAGAAATCCGGCGCGGAGTTGTTCATCTCACGGTGCTTTTCAACCATCCAGTCGTTGATCTCATTATCCGGCGACTCGAAATAGTAGTAGCCGGCGCCCTGCATTCCCGGGAAGTCGGAATAACCAACCAGGGCGGCAAGAATGTTGCCGCCGGTCGTCAGACTGATGCCGAAACGGCCCGGATTCAGATCCTGAATGCGGCCCAGCGGGTTGGATGAGCCGGCCCAGATAGCAAAAATGTGCTTGCCTTCGGAACAGTCATCCCGGTCTTTCAGGGAATCAAACAGGCGCTGTGCCGCGGCGGTAAAGTCAGTGGCATCGGTCGGCAGATATTCTTCATGCACTACCTTGCCGCCGACGTCCTCCATGGCTTCCTTGAAAGCTGAGACACCGTCGCGACCGAACGCGTAATCCTGGGCGATGGTGGAAACACAGACGCCCTCATCACCAATGGCAACGGCGTTGGAGATGGCATCCTGGGAAGAGTTGCGCCCGACGCGCACCACGTAGCGGTTCCAGTCACTGCCGGTAATAGCATCGGCCACACCCTCAGGCATGATGATGCGCTCATACTCCTGTGCAAGCGGCAGTGCCGCCAGCGCGACGCCGGACGATACCGGGCCAACGACGATATGGGCGTCGTCCTCGGCGTAGGCTTCTTCCACCAGGGCCCGGGCCCGGGCGGGGTCAAGCTGGGAATCCTTGCGAATCAGCTCGATCTTGCGGCCCTCGATTTCCATGCTGCCGTCGGTGGCGTAGTCGAAACCCATTTCCAGGCCGGTGGCCAGTTGCTCTGCGTAAGGCGCCAGAGCACCGGTGAAGTCGGTCACATGGGCAATGCGAATGCTGTCAGCAGCCTGGGTGCTGCCGGTCGCAGCAACCAGCGAGACGGCGGTGGCGATGATCAGACGTTTCATAGCGGCATCCTCTTTTATTGTTGTTCGGTGAATCAGAATTCACCCGTCGATGACCCGGCCATGGCCGTCGATCATCAGTCCCTGAAATATGACAAGTGATTCAGGTTTCTGCAAGAATTTTTCAGAAAAATAATCCTGAAGTTTTACTGAAGATAATTTTTTACCATTAGGCACTTGTTTTTATTGCATTTAAATATAGAAACCTGAAAACCAGCACTTCTGTCGCCTGAGCATGCCGCAAATAAACTTGACTAGCGATTCATGTTTCACTAAAAATCTGCTTATCAACATCAAACACTGGACCCGCCATGACCACAGCACCGACCCAGGCCCAGACCAGCCCGCTCCTGCCCGGCACGCCGAAAACAGCCCGCGGCGCCCGCACCCGTGCACGTATTCTGAAAGCGGCGGAACAGACCTTTGGATCCATGGGCTATCACCGGGCCGGGATTTCGGACATCACCCGTGCAGCCGGTGTCGCCCAGGGCACTTTTTACACCTACTTCGGTGGTAAGGAGCAGATTCTGCGGGAACTGGTCATGGATATGGGACACAAGGTGCGGGCCCACCTCGCTGCGGAAATCCTGGGAGCCCGGGACCGCATCGAAGCCGAAGAGCGGGGACTGCGTGCTTTCCTAGAGTACCTTGCCAACCATCCTTCACTGTACCGCGTATTGCAGGAAGCCCAGTTTGTGGATGAAGCCATCTACCGTGAATATTACGAAACCTTCGCCCGCGGCTACGCTGAAATGCTTGATAACGCCGTGCCCAAGGGCCAGGTGCGTCCGGGCAATAACGAGCACCGGGCATGGGCACTGATGGGGCTGTCGCATTTTCTCGGTCTCAAATACGCTCTCTGGCAGGAGGACGCGGCCTTTGACGATGTAGTCAGCACCGTCTCCGATCTGCTGCGCAACGGCCTTTCACTGGACTGACGGGATCACACATGGGTCAGATCAGCTACACCCTGGAAAATCACGTCGCCCGGATTACCCTGAACCGGCCGGAACGCCATAACGCCCTGGTGCCGGAACTGTTGCAGGATCTGGCCAGCGCCCTGGCCCGCTGCCGGGAGGATGCTCCGGCGGCGATGATTCTCACAGCTACTGGCACCTCCTTCTCCACCGGCGGCGACGTCACCGGATTCCACCAAAACCACCGTGACCAAAGACGCCAATACGCAGCCAGTGTAGTTGGCGGCCTCAATCGGGTGATTCTTGACCTGATAACCCTGCCGATGCCCACGCTCGCCGTTGTAGAGGGCATGGTAACCGGCGGTTCGGTGGGCCTGGTTCTGGCCTGCGACATCGCCATCGCCGGCCCGAAGGCCAGTTTTGCCCCCTGGTATACGGTGGTGGGCTTCAGCCCTGACGGCGGCTGGACCTGTCTGCTGCCGGAGCGAATCGGTCGCGCCCGTGCCCTGGACATCCAGCTGACCAACCGCACGGTAGAAGCACAGGAAGCTCATCGGACCGGCCTGGTGCAGTACCTCTGCAACGCCGGCGACGGGCTGGCCACTGCCCAGAGCCTGGCCAACGGAATACGCCAGCGCAAACCTGGCAGCCTGGGCCGCACCCTGACACTGACCCGCCCTGACCCCGGCCAGACGGCCGCCGGGCTGGATGCCGAATACCGTCATTTCCTCGAACAGATCAGCAGCGACGAAGCGGACCGGGGTATGGCGGAATTTCTCGGGAGGCCCGCATGAAGCATTTTGATCTGCCGGCCCATCGGTCCCGCGTCACGCCGGAGCACCCGGCGCTGGAGGATCTCGAAAGCGGCCTGCGCTATAACTACCGGCAACTGAATGAGCAGGCCGCGCGTTTTGCCGCGGCCGCGACAGGCCGTTGGGGACTGAAGCCCGGTGACCGGGTAGCCTGGCTCGGCCACAGCCGCGCGGAATTCTTTGTCATGCTGTTCGGCTGCGCCAAGGCAGAGCTGATTCTGGTGCCGCTAAACTGGCGCCTGGCCCTGCCGGAACTGGAGATACTGCTGACTGACTGCCAGCCCCGGGTTTTGATCTACGGCAGCGAATTCAGCGACACCGCAGTCAGCCTTGCCCGTCAGTTCAGCCATTTGCAGCGGGTCGCCCTTGACCCACCGGAGGGCCTGCAGGCGGACGAACATCATTATCACGACGACCTGGACGCCACCATGCCCGACCTGACGCCGCATCCGGATCGGGACCCGGACCAGCCCTGGTATCTGCTCTATACCTCGGGCACCACCGGCCGACCCAAGGGCGTTATCCAGACCTTCCGCATGATGCTGGCCAACTATCTGAACATTGGCCTGGCCGTGAGTCTGCGGCAGGAGGACGTCCTGCTCAATCTGCTGCCGCAGTTTCACACCGCCGGCATCAATCTGTATTCATCCGCAGTTTTCATGGCTGGCGGCTGCGTGCTGGTGGCCCGACAGTTCGAGCCGGATGCGGCGATGGCTGTGCTGGCCGAACGCGCCACAGTGTTTTTTGGCGTTCCCGCGGTCTATCAGGCTCTGCTGGACCACCCGCAATTTGACGGCGAGCGCCTCGCCGGAGTGCGTTCCTGGGGCTGCGGCGGTGCCGCCCTGCCACTGCCCGTGGCGCGCAGTTTTGCCGAACAGGGTATCCGCGTGCGCACCGGTATGGGCATGACCGAAACCGGCCCGACCGTCTTCCTGCTGAATGAACAGGACGTGCTCGACAAGCCCGGCTCGGTGGGCCGCCCTCAACTGCTGGCGGAAGTGCGCATCGTCGATGCCGACGGTCGCGACCTGCCGGTCGGTGAGGCCGGGGAGCTGCTGATCCGCGGACCCGGCATCACACCCGGCTACTGGAACCGGCCCGATGCCACCGCCGATGCCTTGGACGCTGACGGCTGGCTGCACAGCGGCGACATTGCCCGCTGCGATGAGGACGGCTGTTACTGGATTGTCGACCGCTGCAAGGATATGTTCATTTCCGGCGGCGAGAACATCTACCCGGCGGAAGTGGAACGGGTGCTGCTGGAGCATCCGGCGATCAGCGAAGTAGCGGTGATCGGGATTGCCGACGAGCGCTGGGGCGAAGTTGGCAAGGCCTATTTCGCCCTGCATCAGGATGCCAGGGAAATTCCCGACAGTGAGGGTCTCGCCCGCTTCTGTCGCCAGGAACTGGCCGGCTACAAGGTGCCGAAAATCTTCGAGCGTGTAGAAGCGCTGCCGCGCAATGCCCTGGGCAAAGTCACCAAACAGGTATTGCGTCATGGTCAGTGAACATCCGCCCCGATATGACAGCGAGCATTACCGCTTTCAACTGAGCCAGGACGACTTCAACACCTTCGCCCGGCTCAGTGGCGACCATAACCCGATCCACGTCGACGTTGCGTTCTCCGCTGACACGGCTTTTGGTCGCCCCGTGTCCCATGGAATGCTGCTTTTCAGCGTGCTGCGCGGCTATCTGGCGCGCCAATACCCCGGAGCGCAACTGCAATCGCAGAACCTGATGTTTCCCAGCCCGGCCTATGCCGGTGAGCCTCTGGAGCTGGCGGTAGAAAGGCTGGACATGGCGGGGAAAGGGACTGCATTCGTGCACCTGGCCACCCGCATCATCCGTGCGGACGGCGAAACCTGCCTTCAGGGCGAATGCCGCCTGGCCCTGGAGCAGGCGGCAGACGGGGTCCTCCGATGACAGAGCGGCTGCCGCGTTTCCAGGCTCTGGCGTTGTCACAACAGGCGCAAATTGAGCGTCGCTTCGACGCGGACGTAATCCGCCATTGGCAGCACCTGGTGGGTGCGCCCGGGCCGGATAGCGAGGTGCCGGAGCCACTGATTGCCGGGCTGTTCTCCTGTCTGCTTGGGGAACAGCTACCGGGCCACGGCACCAACTATCTTAAACAGTCGCTGCATTTCGCCGCTGCTGCCCGCGCCGGAGAAGCTCTGCAGGCGCAGGTCACAATAACCCGGTTGCGGCCGGACAAGGCTCTGGTCAATCTGGCGACACAGTGTACCGGTGAGGATGGCCGACTGATCTGCCATGGCGAGGCGCTGGTGCTATTCCAGCACTAATTGCCCGCGATCGACCATACCCAGAACCAGCCACGGCACCGGCGATGCCGGTCAATGACGGAGTAACATGATGACAGCCGTACCTCCCGAAATGCGTCGATGGCTGGATCAGCTCAACCAGTTAGTCGCCGAGCAGCGAGCAAAAGGCGTTGAAGCCACCCCGCAAATGGCGCGGGACAGCCTCGCCGGCCTGACCAGCACCTTCGTCACCGACGCTCCGTCTATTGCCCGCATCACCGATGGGGCGCTGCCGGCAAATCACGGCCGGCCAGCCATTCCGGTGCGAGTCTATGACCCGGACCCGGAACGGGATCTTCCGGTCTGTCTGTTTTTTCACGGCGGCGGTCACATGGCCGGCAGCGTTGACGTCTACGATCCAATTGCACGAAAACTGGCCGACTGCAGCGGTCAGCTGGTGGTGTCCGCGGATTACCGCCGGGCACCTGAAACGCCCTTTCCCGGCGGCCTCAACGATTGCCTGGAAGTGGCACAGGGCCTCTGGCCGCTGCTTGACGGTCTGCAGGTACGTTACCGCAAATCGCTTTCACTGGTTGGTGATTCCGGTGGCGCAACCTTTGCAGCGACCGTCGCCCGTCGGCTTGCCGCTGACCCGGACAACCGCCAGCCAGTGCACAGGCAGGTGCTGATCTACCCGAGTCTGGATTACACCATGAGCACGCCGGCAATCCGCAGCAACGGCGAGGGATACCTTCTGGAGACGACCCGCATTCAGTGGTATTTCGATCACTATTTCCGCAACAGCGAGGACCGCACAGCACAGTCGCCGCTGTTCATGTCTGTACCTGACAATATGCCCGCCACGCTGGTGATAACCGCCGGCTACTGTCCGCTGCGGGATGAGGGCTTTGCCTATGCGGAAAAGCTCCGGCAGGCGGGCATCAACTGCGAGCTGCACAACCATGAATCCATGATTCACGCCTATCTGAACCTGGAAAATCTGGCGCGCGAAGCCTGCCAGCAGACCTACGCGCAGATCGGCCGCTTCCTCAACGAGTAACGCCGATCAGAACCCTCTCAAACGGGCAAAACGGTCCGCGTGGTAGCGCTGGTCACCGAACAGCAGCTGCAGTGGCCGGGCGCGCTTGAGGAACAGGCCGATGTCGTATTCGTCGGTCATGCCCATGCCGCCGTGGAGCTGGATGCCTTCGTTGGTGGCCAGTTCCGCAACCTTGCAGGCCTTGGCCTTGGCCACGCTGACCAGTTCGGACGCCCGCGGATCCTGCGCGTCCAGGGCCATCAGCGCTTTCAGCACGCAGGACTTGAGCAGTTCCAGCTCGCTCCAGAGAGCTGCCGCACGGTGCTGCAGGGCCTGGAATGAGCCAATCAGCGCACCGAACTGCTTGCGCTCCTGCATATAGCTCAGGGTCCGTTTGAACGCCTCCGACGCCACACCCAGAAGCTCGGCGGCAATATGTGCGTTGGCAATGTCCAGCAGCGGCTCGAGCACGTCCATGCCCTTGCCGGCTTCACCCAGCAGCGCACTGCCCGCTACCGGCACATTTTCCAGTGTCACTCGCGCGGCGTTGTGAGTATCGACCATGGTAGTCCGGTTGACGGTCACACCCTCGGCTCCGGCATCCACCAGGAACAGGCTGATGCCATCCCGTTGATCGGTATTGCCGGCAGTGCGGGCAGAGACAATCAGCGTGTCGGCGATATGACCGTCCACCACAAAGGTTTTGCTGCCGTTGAGGATAAAGCCGTCACCGTGGGCTTCGGCGGTCGCCGCCACCCGCTGCGGCTGGTGACGGCCCTGCTCGTCAATGGCCAGGGCCATCAGCCGCTGGCCGCTGCCAATATCCGCCAGCAGGCTCTGCTGCTGTTCGCTGCCGGCCAGCATCAGGGCCGTGGCGCCGACAATGGCCGTGGCAAACAGCGGCGAGGGCGTCAGGGTGCGGCCGTTCTCTTCCATAACCTGGCCCATACCCACGTGACCGAAAGCCGAACCGCCCTGGGCCTCGGGAACCAGCGTACCGGCCAGCCCCAGCTCCACCGCCTGCTTCCAGAAATCCGGGTCGTACCCCGGCTCGCTGCCGCTGTCCCGCAGTTTGCGCAACAGCGACACCGGACCCTGCTCCTGGAACAGCCCATTGGCGGCGTCTCTGAGCATTTGCTGTTCTTCGTTCAATACCAGTTTCTGCATGACTGTCTCCACCGACCCTTAACCGAGCCCAAGAATGTGTTTGGCGATGATGTTGAGCTGCACCTCGGAGGTACCCCCCTCGATGGAGTTGCCCTTGGAGCGCAGCCACTGCTGGGGCAGCGCCTGGGAGCGCCAGCCCTCGCCTTCCCAGACCATAGCATCACTGCCATAGAGGGCGATCATCAGCTCATGACGGCGTTTGTTGAGCTCAGTGCCCGACATTTTCAGCATCGCGGAGGTATTACCTACTCCCTGCCCCGCTTTGGCCTCGTCCTGCACCCGCTCGGCGGTCAGCTCATACGCCTGGGCGTCAATCGCCCAGTCTGCCACTTCCGCCCGCAGCATCGGATCCGCCAGGCGCCCGTCCGCCAGACCAATACTGTCGACGGCGTGATCCACCAGGGTTTTCTCGCCGGCGGCGGTGCTGCCCATATTGCCGATCATGCTGCGTTCGTGGGTCAGCAGGTACTTGGCGATGGTCCAGCCCTTGTTCATCTCGCCCACCAACTGGTCTTTCTCCACGCGAGCGTCGTCCAGGAAGGTTTCACAGAAGGGCGAGGAGCCGGAGATCAGCTTGATCGGTCGGGTGGAAACCCCCGGGGTTTCCATGTCGAACAGTACCAGGGAGATACCCTCCTGCTTCTTGGCCTGGGGTTCGGTGCGCACCAGGGCAAACATCCAGTCCGACTTGTCGGCGTGAGACGTCCAGATTTTCTGGCCGTTGACGATGAAATGATCCCCCTCATCCTCGGCCCGGGTCTGCAGGCCGGCAAGATCGGAGCCGGCGCCAGGCTCGCTGTAGCCCTGGCACCAGCGGATCTCACCGCGCACGATGGGCGGCAGGTGCTGCTGTTTCAGCGCCTCGGAGCCGAATTTGAGCAGCGCCGGGCCAATCATCCACACACCGAAGCTGTGCAGCGGCGGCCGCGCCTGGATCCGTGCCATCTCTTCCAGCAGAACCTTGTGCTCGGGACGGGACAGGCCGCCACCACCGTACTCGGTCGGCCAGTCCGGCGCCGTCCAGCCACGCTCGGCCATACGCTCCAGCCAAAGGCGCTGGTCCTCACTCTGAAACTCGAACTTGCGGCCGCCCCAGCATACGTCTTTATCACTGCTGAAGGGCGAGCGCATGCTCTGGGGGCAGTTCTCCTCCAGCCAGGCGCGGGTTTCCGCGCGAAAATCTTCCAGATCAGCCATCAGTTGTCTCCTTGCGGGCCCGGGCGGAATGGGGTCGTCAAATTGCGCCAGGGACGGTCATTGGGTCTCACCGCCACAGTTATATGGAATTCGTTACCGCTGTGCAATATCTGGCAGTGATCAACGGTGGCCCGCTCAGGGCGACAGCAACCAGAGCATGGCGAAGAGCAGCGGCAAAGACACCAGAATGAAAAGGCCGTTCCAGCCGAAGGCGACGGTGATCGGCGACAGCCGGCCAAACCGGGACAACAGGGTCACGGCCGGCCCCATGGGCGAGAACATCATGGCAAGGGAAAAGCCGATCATCAGGGCAACGGATATTGCGAGGATATCCACCCCCTGAGCGGCCAGCGCCGGCAGGAAACCACCGAGGATACTGAGCACCGTTATGGGAATGATGCCCATGGCTGAAAACAACGGCATGATGAGCAGGCTGCCGATAGCCAGGCCAAACACACTGACGCGACCGTCGGCGATTCCGGCTATCAGGTCCGGCGGCACCAGGATGGTCAGCCCGGCGCCCAGGGCCGCGGAGCCACTGAAGATCGCCATCTCGTTACCCATGGACACGACGTTATCACCGGCTTCCCGCAGCAGCGCCCGCCGGCTTACCCGCTGACCGCCGCGGTTATGCCAGAACATGTAGCCCAGGGTCACTGACGGCACCGCCAGCATACCCGCCTGGGAGACGTTCAGCCCGGTTGCGTTTACCAGCAGCATCATCAGCCCCAGTACCGTAGCCATCACCGCCAACAGCCGGCGCGTGCCCACTGGCCACTGCCCCAGCGGCATGCGCTCCCTGCTGACGGCGCGGAACCGGCGCTTTTCCAGGACCCAGCCGACGCCGATCAGCAGCAGCGACGCCACCAGGCCGTAGGGCACCAACTGCGACCAGGACAGCGACGGCATCTCCCGGGTGATAATCGCCACGGCAACGCTGGTGGGCGCCACCAGTGGCACCAGTGAAAAGCCCCGCAGAGAACTGATCAGTACGCAGCGCAACCAGTTGATACGGGACTCCCCGGTGATGCCGCGCTCGTCAAGGGTCTGCGAAATGCTGCCACAGAGCAGGCTCATGACGCCAAAATTAAGCACCGAGCCCAGGCTGACGCTGGTCACCGCGTATTTCGGATAAAGGAACAAAGACTGCCCGCCCAGCAGCACATCGTGGATTCGCTGCAGCACTTCAAAACGCCGCACCAGGCACTGCATCATTCCCAGGCTGCCGAGAAAGGCGCCGTAAAAGCCCGCAGCTGAAAGCGCCTCCAGCAGACCCGGGCGGTTCAGACGGCCGATTGCGACCAGCGTAACCAGCAACGTCACCGCAACCCACATAAGCAGGCGCGAATACAGCCTGATACGCAGGCTGAAAAGACTGAAATAACCAATAAAAATAACCCCGGCCAGTATGCTCAGGGGCTGCCAGTCGGTCACCAGCGAAAGGAGTTCCAAAAGTACGGCAAGGGGGAGTAGCATCGGAGTAAGAGGTGCGTTTTGGCCGGCTTCGGGTTGCATTTCGCACCGCTCCAGATTAATCTTTGAGCTGTTAATATACAAAACTGAATTCCGCTTGATGAAACTACATTATCATTTTTGTTCAGGCAAGTCAGTGAATTCAGCAAATTAGCTCGCACTAACGGGAGACTGCATGAGCGCTTACATCTACGACGGCCTGCGCACACCCTTCGGGCGCCACGCCGGGGCCCTGGCTAAGGTCCGTCCGGACGACCTGCTGGCAGGCGTCATCAAGGCACTGATTGAACGTAACGCCTTTGAAATCGGTGCTTATGAAGATGTGATCGCTGGCTGCACCAATCAGGCCGGTGAAGACGCCCGCAACGTGGCGCGCCACGCGGGCCTGCTGGCAGGCCTGTCGGAGACTACCGGCGGCCTGACAGTGAACCGGCTGTGCGGCTCGGGCCTGGCGGCCATTATCGATGCGGCCCGTGCGGTACGCGTTGGCGAGGGCGACCTGTTTGTGGCCGGAGGCACCGAGAGCATGAGCCGGGCGCCTTTCGTTATGGCCAAGAGCGAGAGCCCCTTCAGCCGTGACTTCCGGGCCTTTGACAGCACCATCGGCGCCCGCTTCCCGAATCCGAAGGTTGAGCAGGCCTTCGGCGCGGATACCATGCCGGAAACCGCGGACAACATTGCAAAGGATCTGGGCCTTTCCCGGGACAAGGTGGATGAGTTTGCGGCCCAGAGCCAGGCCCGCTATTCGGCAGCACTGGCCGATGGCTACTATAATGAAGAGATAATGGCGGTTGAGGTTCCCCAGGGGCGTAAGAAGCCTCCGGTTGCCGTTGACAGCGACGAGCACCCACGGCCGGAATCCACGGCCGACAAGCTGGCTGGCCTGCGCCCGCTGTTTGAAAACGGCGTGGTAACGGCAGGCAACGCGTCGGGTATCAACGACGGTGCGGCAGCAATGATCGTTGGCTCCCGGGAAGCCGGGGAAAAAGCCGGAATCCGTCCGCGCGCGCGGATCGTATCTGCTGCTATAGCCGGTGTTCCGCCGCGGGTCATGGGCTATGGCCCGGTGCCCGCCAGCGAAAAGGCGCTGGCCCGCGCCGGCCTTGGCCTGAACGATATGGACGTCATCGAAATCAATGAGGCGTTCGCGGCACAGGTTCTGGGCTGCACCACACGACTGGGGATTGATCAGACCGATCCACGGCTCAACCCCAACGGTGGCGCGATTGCCGTTGGACACCCGCTGGGTGCCTCGGGCGCGCGACTGGCGCTGACGGCAACACGTCAGCTGGAACGTATTAACGGCCGATATGCGCTTGTGACCATGTGCATTGGTGTGGGCCAGGGTATTGCCGCTGTTATCGAGCGGGTCACGGACTGAACGGACACCGGTCACGGCCGGGCAACCTCACTGGGGCGGCACCTGATTTCAGGTCCGCCTGATACATTGCTAGGAAAAAAATTATGGCTTCCGCACCCTGGGATGACCTGCTTCAACTCGAAAAACAACTGGATGAGACCGAGCGTCAGGTTCGCGACAGCATCCGTTCCTTCTGCGATCAGCGGCTGATGCCCGGCATCATCGAAGCCAATCGCAACGAAAAGTTTGACCGCAGTATCTTCAATCATATGGGTGAGCTGGGCATGCTCGGCGCGACCCTGCCGGAAGAGTACGGCGGGCCGGGGCTCAATCACGTCTGCTACGGGCTGATTGCCCGGGAAGTGGAGCGGGTTGACTCCGCCTATCGCTCGGCCCTTTCCGTGCAATCCTCGCTGGTCATGCACCCGATCCACTCCTTTGGCCAGGAAGCGCTGAAAAAGCGGATCCTCCCCAAGCTGGCTTCCGGCGAGCTGGTCGGGTGTTTCGGCCTGACCGAACCGAACCACGGTTCCGATCCCAGTGGCATGGAAACAAAAGCCAAGAAAGTCGACGGTGGTTACCTGGTAAGCGGTTCCAAAACCTGGATCACTAACTCCCCCATCGCAGACGTATTCGTCGTATGGGGTAAGTTCGAAGGCAAGGTGACCGGCTTTGTACTGGAGCGCGGCAACAAGGGACTGGACGCTCCCAAGATTGAGGGCAAGTTTTCCCTGCGCGCCTCCGAAACCGGCTCCATCTTTATGGATGAAGTGTTCTGCCCTGACGAGAACAAGCTGGACGTCGAAGGCCTCAAAGGGCCCTTTAGCTGCCTCAACAAGGCCCGTTACGGCATTAGCTGGGGCTCTCTGGGCGCCGCCGAGTTCTGCTGGCACGCGGCCCGCAACTACACTCTGGAGCGCAAGCAGTTCGGCAAGCCGCTGGCTGCAAACCAGCTGGTCCAGAAAAAACTGGTGGATATGCAGACCGAAATTGCCCTCGGCCTGCAGGGCGCCCTGCAGCTGGGCCGCCTGATGGACGCCGGCGAAGCCTCGCCGGACGCCATTTCGCTGATGAAGCGCAACAACTGCGGCAAGTCCCTGGACATTGCCCGGGTGGCGCGTGACATGCACGGCGGCAACGGCATTTCTGACGAATACCACGTGATCCGCCACGTCATGAACCTGGAGGCGGTCAACACCTACGAGGGCACCCACGATGTGCACGCCCTGATCCTGGGTCGTGGCCAGACCGGCATCCCCGCTTTCGTTGCCGGCTGAGGGGCGCTTCCGGCAGCCGGCACCGGCCGGTTGCCGTCCGCTATATCGAACACAAGAGACATGCCGAGAGGTTTTACCCATGGACATGAATTACACCGCCGAAGAACTGGCATTCCGGGACGAGGTTCGCAGCTTCCTTGATGACAAGCTTCCGGAAGATATCGCCGCCAAGGTCAAGGCCTTCAAAAAGTTAACCAAGGAAGACCATCAGCGCTGGCAGAAGATCCTTGCCGCAAAGGGCTGGTACGCAACTCACTGGCCGGAGGAATACGGCGGCGTCAAGTGGAGCCCCGTCCAGAAACACATCTGGGACGAAGAGTCGTGCCACTATGGCGTGCCCCGTTCAGTGCCGTTTGGCGTAAACATGGTGGCGCCGGTAATCATCAAGTTCGGCAGCGAAGAGCAGCGCCAGCATTACCTGCCGAAGATCCTCAGCGGCGAGCACTGGTGGTGCCAGGGATACTCCGAGCCGGGCGCCGGCTCTGATCTGGCCTCTCTCAAATGTCGCGCCGAGCGACAGGGCGATCATTACATCGTCAACGGCCAGAAGACCTGGACCACTCTGGGCCAGCACGCCAATATGATCTTCTGCCTGGTACGCACCAACACCGAGGTGAAGAAGCAGGAAGGCATTTCCTTTTTGCTGATCGATATGGACACCCCGGGCATTTCCGTTCGCCCGATCGTCACCCTGGACGGTGAACACGAAGTCAACGAGGTGTTTTTCCAGGACGTGAAGGTGCCCGTGGAAAACCTGGTGGGCGAGGAAGACAAGGGCTGGACCTACGCCAAGTACCTGCTCACCTATGAGCGTACCGGCCTGGCCGGCATCGGCCTGTCCAAAGCAGCGCTTGAGCACCTCAAGGCCCTAGCCTCGCGGTGCGTCAAGAACGGTAAGCCACTGTTGGAGGATACGTCTTTCAGCCAGCGCATTGCCAAGGTGGAGATCGACCTGATGGCCGCTTCCATCAGCAACCTGCGCATCATTGCAGCGGTTGAAGGCGGCGGCATGCCCGGCGCGGAAAGCTCCATGCTGAAAGTGAAAGGCACCGAAATACGCCAGTCCATCAACGACCTGGCCAGGCGTGCCCTGGGCCCCTACGCCCTGCCCTTCCTGGAAGAGGAAATGAGCCTGGATTACGACGGTGAGTTCCTGTCCGATGAAAATGCGGCACCGGTAACGCCCCAGTACTTCAACAATCGCAAGCTCTCGATTTTCGGCGGATCCAACGAGATCCAGAAGAACATCGTGTCGAAAATGATTCTCGGGCTCTAAGGAGGCGACCATGGATTTCCAACTCAACGAAGAGCAACAGATGTTGCAGGACACCGTGGCGCGCATGGTGCGCGGTGAATACAGCTTTGAAAAACGCCTCGGCTTCAGTGAGACCGAGCTGGGATACAGCGCCGACTTCTGGAAACAGCTTGGCGAGCTGGGCATTACCGCCGTTCCCTTTCCGGAAGAGCTGGGCGGCTTCGGCGGCACCGGCGTGGAAGTGCAGTCGGTGATGACGGAGCTGGGCCGTGGCCTGTGCCTCGAGCCCTACCTGCAATCGGTCATCCTGGGCGGTGGACTGATCAGTCAGGCCGGTAACGAGGACCAGAGGGAACAGTGGCTCACCGGCGTTGCCAGCGGCGAACTGCAACTTGCCGTCGCCCTGCAGGAGCCTGACAGCCACTACGACCTGAACACCGTTGCGACCCGGGCCGAAAAGTCCGGCGACGGCTACGTGCTCAACGGGCGCAAGGCCGTGGTCATTGGCGGCCACAGCGCCAGGCTGATGATCGTATCAGCCCGCACCGGCGGTGACACCCATTCCGCCGATGGCCTCAGCCTGTTTGCCATTGATCCGGCCAGCGACGGCGTTGAGCGCCGCAGCTACGCCACCAACGACGGTGCCCGGGGCTGCGACGTTTTCCTCAATAACGTCAAGGTGGGTGCTGATGCCCTGCTGGGCGAGGAAGGCAAAGCCGGGCCGGTCATCGAATACCAGGCCGGACGTGCAATCGCCGCCCTGTGTGCCGAAGCCGTCGGCTGCATGGAGGAAGCCAACAAGCTGACTCTGGAATACCTCAAGCAGCGCAAGCAGTTTGGCGTACCCATCGGCAGCTTCCAGGTACTGCAGCACCGCATGGTGGACATGATGTCGGAGCTGGAGCAGGCCCGCTCCATGGCGATTCTGGCTGCCAGCGTTGCCGACATTGAGCAGAGCAACGAGCGCCGACGGGTGCTGGCCGCGGCCAAAAACGTGATTGGCCGGGCCGGGCAGTTCATTTCCGAAGCCGGCATCCAGTCCCAGGGCGGTATCGGTATGACCTGGGAATACAGCTTTGCCCACTATGCCAAGCGGCTGATTCTGATCAACCACCAGCTGGGTGACGACGATCATCATCTGGAGGCTTTTGCCGGCCTGGTTGAGGCGGGTTAATCTGCAGGGGCGCGGTGATTACCGCGCCCTTTTTACATCCACAGGAGGTAGACCGTGGAATTGACCGGAAACGACAAAGACAATAACGACCTTCGCAAAGCCGAGTGGGAAGTCCGTAAAGATCTGGCGGCCGCCTACCGGCTGGTTGCCCTGTATGGCTGGGATGACCTGGTTTTCACCCATCTGTCCGCTCGGGTTCCGGGGCCGGACCATCATTTCCTGATCAATCCCTACGGGCTGCTGTTCCATGAAATCACCGCCTCGTCGCTGGTGAAAGTCGATAAAAACGGTGAAGTGGTGGAGGCCGGTGGTTTGCAGCGGGTCAACCCGGCAGGCTTTACCATTCACAGCGCCGTGCATATGGGCCGTGAAGATGCCGCCTCGGTGATGCACATTCACGCCGCCGACGGCGTGGCCGTGTCTGCTCACAGGGACGGGCTTCTGCCGTTAAGCCAGACCGCCATGCTGTGCCTGGATCACCTGTGCTACCACGAGTATGAGGGTGTGGCTCTGAACCTGGACGAACGTGAACGGCTGATCAGCGACCTTGGCAAAAAGTCGATGATGATGCTGCGTAATCACGGCATCCTTACCGCCGGCACTTCGGTGGCGGAAGCGTTTACCTACCTGTATTTCCTGATGAAGGCCTGCCAGATTCAGGTCAGGGCCCAGTCCTGCGGGCCGGTGCACCTGCCCTCGAAAGAAGCCATTGCCACTACGGCCGAGCAGTCCCAGATGCTGGGCAAAGCCTCCGCTCTGACCTGGCCGGCACTGATGCGCTATCTGGATGCGCAAAACCCGGGCTACGCGGTTTAAACCTGCCCGGTAGCTTCTGACAATGAAAAAGGGCCACCCCAGCGGTGGCCCTTTCTGTGACTGGCAGGACGGAAACTAGAGGGTCGGGTCCTCGGCCACCTGGATAAGCAGCTTGCCGCGGTTGCGGCCCTGAAGCAGACCCTGGAAGGCGCTGACGGTGTTTTCCAGTCCCTCCACCACGTCTTCCTGGTATTTGATCTTGCCCGCCTTCACCCACTCGCTCATGTCGCGGCGGAAGTCCGGCATGCGATCCAGATGGTCGGACTGGATGAAGCCGCGCAGGCTCAGACGTTTGATCAGTATCTTGCCCATAAAGGGAATCAGGCGGTCTGGCCCCTCCGGCAGCGAGGTCTGGTTGTAGTGGGCAATACGGCCGCATACGGGAATGCGGGCGAAATCGTTGACCAGTTCCATGACCGCATCGAACACGCGGCCGCCGACGTTCTCGAAATACACATCAATACCGTCCGGGCAGGCGCTCGCCAGTTTCGCCTCAAAGTCGTCTTCCTTGTAGTTGAGGCAGACGTCAAAACCGTATTCGCTCACCACCCGGGCGCATTTGTCCTCCGCACCGGCGACACCGACCACGCGGCAGCCTTTGAGCCTGGCGATCTGGCCGACCACCTGGCCCACCGCGCCCGCCGCCGCGGATACCACAACGGTTTCGCCGTCCTGTGGCCGGCCATGGTCCAGCAGGCCCACGTAGGCGGTAAACCCGGGCATGCCCAGCACTCCAACGCCGGTGCTGATGGGCGCCTGTTCGGGGTCAAGCTTCAATACCGCCCGCTCTGGCGCCACCGCATAGGCCTGCCAGCCGTTACCACTGAGCACAAAATCACCTTCGTGGAACTTGTCGCTGCGACTTTTAACCACCTGGCTGATGGTACCGCCGCCCATCACATCCCCCACTTTTACCGGCGTGGCGTAGGACGGACCGTCGTTCATGCGCCCACGCATGTACGGGTCGAGGGAAAGGTAGATGGTCTTCAGCAGCAACTCGCCTTCGCCCGGCTCGGGCATGGGCGCGCTCTGGAGTTGCAGGTGGTTTTCATCCGGCATGCCCCTGGGGCGCTCGGCAAGTATGATTCTCTGGTTTTCTGACATCACTTGATCCTCCGGTGGTTGCACACATAAAACGGGTGTTCGAAGATAGAGCCGTCCGTTACGGAATCATATTCCTCTGATCGAAACAAGGATAAATAGCATGCGTGAGATAGCTTTACAGGACCTGGCCCAACACACCGCTGAACGCCTCGGCGAAAGCCCCTGGAAGACCGTCAGCCAGGAGATGATCAACACCTTTGCCGAGGCCACCGGCGACCATCAGTGGATCCACGTGGACGTGGCCAGGGCGACACGGGAATCCCCCTGGAAAAGCCCGGTGGCCCAAGGTTTTCTGACCATCTCACTGCTGCCACAACTAAACCAGCAGATCCTCCGGGTAACCGGCACGGCCGCCACGGTCAATTACGGCCTGAACAAGCTGCGCCTGCCCGCGGCGGTCAAGTCCGGGGCCCGCATCCGTAGTGTGCTGACCCTCAAGGAAGTAAACCCCACCGACCAGGGCACGGTGCTGGCCGTCTTCAATACCGTGATTGAAATCGAAGGCGAAAACAAACCCGCCTGCGTGGCGGAGAACATTGCCATGTATGTTCCGGGCTGAAATCACTTCCGTGCCAGAGTCCCCCACAAAAAAGGGAACCCCTGGGGGTTCCCTTTTCGCTTCGGTGTTGCGGATCACGAATCAGTCAAGCGAAATCCGCTTCACCTTGCCGTCCTCGACCACACCGATAGTCAGGTCGGTCATAAACCCACCGCCTGCGTCCACCTGGCTGACGCCGTATGGGTTTTTGGAGGCATCCATGTTGGCCAGCGCGTCCTCGATGTGGGCACGGATCTCGGTGGGATCCAGTGAATCCGACCGCTCCATGGCTTCAACTACACCGTGCAATGCCAGGTAGTTGTAGGCCGCTTCGGATCCGGCACGCTTGTCGTACCTTTCCTCGTAGCGCTCCATGAACGTGTCTGCCGCGTCGGTGCCGTATTCGGCAAGCGGGGTGACGCCTACAGCGCCTTCCAGAAGCTCATAGCCACCAATAACATCGGCCATCTCATCCAGCTTGGCCTGGTCCATGACCATGAAGGAACCTTCAAAACCCAACTGACGGGCCTGCTGGGCAACAAGTGCAGTAGGCTCGGAAGCACCGCCGATGAACATCACGTCCGGATTGGATGCCACCAGGCGGCTAACACCGGTATAGAAGTCAGCTGACTTGTTGTAGTCCATGGCGTTCTTTTCTACGATCTCGCCGCCCTGCTCGGTCCATTCCTTCTCAACCATGCTCGCCCAGATCTTGGCGTACTCATGGGTGGCGCCGCCCATACCCATCTTCGGGCCGGCTTCGTCGATCAGATACTCGGAGAAGGCTTTTACGTAGCCGTCAAAGGTCGGCGGAATACGCAGGGTCAGCTTGTTGCCCTTCTCGGTGATGCTGGGCACTGAGCTGTAGGCGCCGATGAGGAAGCCCGCTTCTTCGTTAAAGTCCTGCAGCGCGAAGATGCCGCCGGAGTGTGGCGTAAAGATTACCGGCGCATTGTCCTCGTCTTTCAGGCGCTTGGCGTTGGTGGCAGCCTGGGAAGGCGAGTAGCGGTCGTCCAGTGCCTTGACGTCGATGGTGTGCATCTCACCGCCGACTTCAAAGCCACCGGCTTCGTTGATTTCCGCGGCGGCCATGCGCAGGCCGGACAGGGTATTTTCACCATACAGGGCAGCGCCGCCACTCAGTGGTCCGGTGAAGCCAATGACGATTTCATCGGCCGTGGCCGTCGCGCTCATGCCCACACCCAGAGTTGCGATTGCGATCGCACGGCCAAGTTTGTTTGCTATTTTCATTGTTTTCTCCTTGGTATTTGTGCAAGTCATTCCGGTTTGCAAGGAATGACGATTTAACATGGTGCCTGCGGATCAGGCTCCAATATACGCTCTGCGTACTTCCTCATTACCCAGCATGGTTTCCCGGTCGCCTTCCATGACCATTTGCCCGTTTTCCATCACGTAGGCCCGGCTGGCTATTTTCAGTGCCGCAAAGGCATTCTGCTCTGCCAGCAGCACGGTGGTGCCCTGGCGATTGATTTCCTTGATGTTTGCAAACATCTGTTTGACGATCAGCGGCGCCAGCCCCAGCGAGGGTTCGTCCAGCAACAGCAGACGCGGGCGGCCCATAAGCGCGCGACCGATAGCAACCATCTGCTGCTGCCCCCCTGACAGCGAGCCCGCCGGGTCGTCTTTTTTCTCTTCCAGAATGGGAAACATGTCGTAGACGTATTTGAGCCGCTCGCGGTTACCCTGCTTGTCGCGACGATGGACGTAGGCACCCATCATCAGGTTCTGGCCAACACTCAGCTGCGGGAACAGTTCCCGCCCCTCGGGGCACTGGACCAGACCACCGGACACGATTTTCGGCGGCGTCAGGCCGCTGACGTTCTTGCCCTCGAACAGGATTTCACCGGCGCCGGGCTTCACCAGGCCACTGATGGCATTGAACAGGGTGCTTTTGCCAGCGCCGTTGGCGCCCAGCAGAACTACAAGCTCGCCCTTCTCAACGTTCAGCGAGATATCGGTCAGCGCCTTGAAGCTGCCGTAGCTGACATCAACATTCTTAAGCTGCAGCATCGTCTTCGTCCTCGTCACTACCCAGATAAGCCTCGATCACCACCGGGTTGTTCCTGACCTCTTCCGGGGTGCCCTCTGCGATCTTCTCTCCCTGATTGATGACCATGATCTTGTCGGCGATGTCCATGATCATGTCCATCTTGTGCTCGATCAGACACACGGTCAGGCCGCCCTCGGTGACCATTTTTTTCATCAGGTTGGCCAGCCCCTCGGTCTCTTCCGGGTTGACGCCGGCTGCGGGCTCGTCCAGCAGCAGGATCTTGGGGGAGGTTGCCAGGGCCAGGGCGAAGGCCACGCGCTTGCGTTCTTCCTGGGTGATGTCGGCGATAAACCTGTTTTCAACATGGTTCAGGCCGACAAAATCGAGGGCTTCCCGGGCCTTGTCGCGGCACTCTTTTTCTTCCCTCTGCAGCCGCCTGGAGTTGATCAGCACGTCCCACAGTCCCGAGCGGGTACGCAGCCGGTGGCCGACAATCAGGTTGTCCAGCACCGTGGCCTGCTCGAACAGGTTGGTGGTCTGGAAGGTGCGGCCAACGCCGAGTCTCGCCACCTGGTCACTGCGCAGGGTGGTAATGTCTTTCCCTTCCAGATCGATCCTGCCTGAAGTGGGCTTGTGGGTACCGGCGATCAGGTTGAAAAAGGTGCTTTTGCCGGCGCCGTTGGGGCCGATGATGGCATTGATCCGGTTGGTCTCGAATTCGACGGTGACGTCGTTGACCGCCGCCAGACCGCCAAACATCTTGGTGAGGTTCTGTACCTTAAGCATTGTTTTTTCCCTCCTGCTCGGATTGCTCGTCACCCTTGAGCACCTTGCTTTGCTGGCGCTTCTTGGCAGGCCCCATGGCCTGGGCCTTTTGCTGCATCCAGGTGAGGAAGGTGCCCACAGCACCGCGGGGGGCGAAGATCACCAGCAGCACCAGAGCCGGACCGAAGATAATCATCCGGTACTCCTCGAGAAACTGCAGGGACTGGGTCAGCCAGATAATGGCCACCGTGCCCAGCAGCGGTCCCATGAGCGTGCCGATACCGCCCACCAGCAGGTAGGTGATCATGTCGAAGGTATGGTTGATATTGGCATCTTCCGGGCCGATGAATCGCACCATGCCGGCGAACAGCGCGCCTGCCAGGCCGGCATAGGTCGTGGACAGCACGAACGCGAGGATCTTGTTGCGCATCAGGTTGATGCCGAGGGATTCCGCCAGGTCGTCACCGTTGCGGATGGCCAGAAAGGTGCGACCCAGCAGTGACCGGGTCAGGCGCCCCATAAACCAGATGGCGAACACCAGAAAGGCCAGCGCCAGGTAGTAGAAATCAAAGGTCTCGCGGAAGTTGAACAGACCGAAGCCGTAGGGCTCGGCGATATCACGTACCCCGATGGGTCCGTGGGTCAGCTCATCCCACTTGTCCAGCAGCAGGTAGATGATAAAACCGACACAGAGGGTGAAAATGGCGAAGTAATGCTCCTTCAGGCGCAGGGAGACCGCGCCAACGAAAAATCCCAGTACCGCGCACATCACCATGGCGGCAACAAAGGCCGGCCAGAAGCTCCAGCCGTAGTCAGACGTCAGCAGTCCCAGGGTATAGGCACCGATGGCGAAAAAACCGCCGTGTGCCAGGTTCAGCTGGCCGCAGTAGCCGGTGATGATATTCAGTCCGTAGACAGAGATCGCCCATACAAAGGCGCTGGCCATGACGTAGATCTGATAGTCATTGCTGGCGATAAAGGGAAAGATCAGCGCCAGCGCCAGCAGCAGGTATTTGGCCTTGGGGTCGAGCAACATTTTTCCGATTCTAAACATCATGATCAGTGCGCCCCCTTGGTGACAAAAAGCCCTTGTGGACGAATGGACAGGATCACCACCAGCAGGGCGAAGGCCATGACATCCTTGTAGCTGCTGGAAATGTAATAACCGCCGAAGGCCTCGGCGAAGCCGATGATCATGCCACCGACGATGGCGCCGGGCACGCTGCCCATACCGCCGAGGATAATGATGACGAAGGCCTTCATGATCACCACGTGACCCATGCCCGGGTACACCAGGTTGATGGGCGCGTAGAGCGTGGCGGCGATGGCAGCCAGGGCGCCGGATATGGCGAAGGTCATCATCGCCACGCGGTTGGAGTCGATACCCACCAGGAACGCGCCGGTGCGGTTCTGGGCCATGGCCAGAATGGTGGCGCCGGTCATGGTCCTGCGCAGGAACAGCTGCAGGGCAATCATCAGCACGATGGCGCCGGCAATGATGATGGCGCGGTTCTTGGGAATGATCAGCCCGTCAAAGTTGAGGATACCCACCACCGGTGACGTCATGCGCCGGAAGTCGGCGCCCCAGAACAGCTGAACCACCGCCTCAAGAAACAGCAGAATGCCGATGGCGGCGATCTTGTCGTGTATCGGCGGGGAGTGGCGCAGGGGATGGAACACCAGTCGCTCGCATAGAACGCCCAGAAGGCCAACAACCGCTGCAGAGCCTGCCATGGCAAGCCAGTAATTGGCGCCGAGGTCGACCATGAAGAAATACGACATGAAAGCCCCGACCATATACAGGGCACCATGTGCAAAATTGGGGATATGCAAAATACCGTAAACGAGCGTCAGACCCAGGGCTACGAGACCGTAGATACTCCCCAGGGTCAGCCCGTTCATCACTTGCTGGAAGAAAATCAAATTAGCCTCCCAAGGCAACCATTGTTGTTATGAACGCAGCGCACTGCGTGTGGTTTATCTGCCAATGCTGCAACGGGGTTGTTGTCAGAATTGTTGTAGTGCAAGACTACACGGTGCCGTTAAGCTGTCAATAGACAGAATGTGATTCCGCTGTGCGAACCAGAATACGGTTTTTAGTCGGGAAATTGGAACACGCAGCGCCATACAGACGGGTAAGTCCTGGGGCCGCCCCTGATAGGGTTTGACGGCCCCCTCCATGCACTTTTGGCCGATCGGGGTATCAGCCTTTTTTCTGCCACTCCTGCTCCTGGAGGGCTCGCCACATCAGCTTGCCGGTGGGGGATTTTGGCAGTTCGCTGACGAATTCGATGAGCTCGGGCACCTTGTAGGCGGCCATTTCCTCCTTGCACCAGGCGGAAATGTCTTCCGCCGACACGCTACCTTCTGCCTCCGGGGTCAGCACAATGCAGGCCTTGACCGTTTCGCCCCGGCGTTCGTGGGGCGCCGAGATAATGCAGACCTCGTGGATCGCCGGGTTGCGGTACATGAGATTTTCCACTTCCGACGGCCATACCTTGAAACCGGAGGCGTTGATCATGCGTTTGACCCGGTCCACCATGAAGAAGTAACCCTCTTCGTCGTAGTAACCCAGATCCCCGGTCCTGAAGAACCGCTTGCCGTCGATTTCCGCAAAGGCAAGTTCGGTCTCGGCGGGGCGGTTCCAGTAGCCTGCGGTCACCTGTGGGCCGTGGCTGACAATCTCACCCACCTCACCGGGGCCTTTTTCTTCCAGCGTCTCCAGGTCCACCACCCGGGAATCCACATCGAATACCGGAACACCCAGACACTGGGGCTTGGGCCGGTTCGGCGGGTTGATATGGGTGGCCGCCATGGTTTCGGACAGACCGTAACCCTCAATGTAGTCGAGCCCGGTCAGGGCATGCAGCTTTTTGGCCACCGACTCCGGCATGGCCGCACCGCCACCCCCAATGGTGGTCAGGCTGGAAATGTCGTACTGATCCAGCTCCGGGTTGGAGAGGAAATCCACCGCCATGGTGACAATATTGGTCCAGCCGGTGACCTGATAGCGCTCAATCAGTCTGGCGGCGGTATTGCGGTCCCAGCGGGTCATGATCACCAGGGTGGAACCGCTGAAAATCGGACTGTTCATGGAGCCCTGCATGCCGGTAACGTGGAAAAATGGCAGGGTCGCCAGCTGCACGGAATCGGCGGTACTCAGGTTCCAGAAGGCGCGGTGTACCAGGGTCGCCATCACCGAGCGGTGGGTGTGCATGCAGCCTTTGGGGGCGCCGGTGGTGCCCGAGCTGTAGGGTATGACCGCCAGATCTCCGGGACCGGCGGTATGAGGCGTCGGCTTCAGCTTCTCGTCCAGAGCGTCCTGCCAGCTGACACAGCCGGGATGCGCCGGGGACTGCGGTGGCGCGGCCACTTCCGCCGGCAGGTTCAGTTCCGTGGGCTCACGCACATAGGTGCTGTAAGCGGCCACTACCACCTGTTTGAGGTTGGACTGGCCCACCAGCGGGGCAATAAAGCCCGCCAGTTCCTGACCGGCCAGGCAGACGGCCGCGTCGGTGTCGGCGATGTAGTGCTCCAGCTCCGCGGACCGGTTCATCGGGTTGATCGGAATCACCACGGCATCGGCCCGCAGAATGGCGTAGTAGCTGATGACATACTGGGGCGCGTTCTGCATGTACAACAGCACCCGGTCGCCCTTACCCACGCCCTGGGACTGCAGATAGCCGGCCATGGCTTCCACTTCTTCCAACAGGCTGCGGTAGGTCATGGCCGTGTCGTAGAAAACAATCGCGGTATGGTCCGGGTAGCGGCGGGTGGCGATTTCCAGATTGGTAAACACGCTGGTTTCCGGCAGCGTCATGGTCTTGGGCAGTTCGCTGGGCCAGACTTCGTAATGTCGTGTAAACATGTTCAGGACTCCTGTTCAGTCACGCTCGCAGGCGTTCCCGGTTTTACGGAATGTTTATTGGAGTTGTTCCAGGCTGTATCGGTCCAGCCCCCCGGGCAAGCGCTGCTCGCTGCGCAGGGGGGTGACCGCAATGGCCCTGTCCCGCAACACGGTGACATCGGCCAGAGGATCGACGATGTGCCGGGAACTGCGCTCAAAGCCCAGCCACCAGTAGGGCAGGTTACGGCCGTCCTGCCCGGCCAGCAACTGAGTGCTCTGGATTGAACCGGTGGACTGGTAAGCCCAGCACACCCCGGTTATTTCGTCGGCCTCACAGGCGGGGAAATTGATGTTCCAGCAGCAGTGGCTCTCGGTCCGCGCGCTCCACAGCTTGCGCACGATTCGTTCACCCCAGGTAGCTACCGGAGACCAGTTGATACCTTCGCGGTTGAGGAAGGCCTGGCTCAGGGCCATGGCAGGCACGCCCATATGCTCGGCGGTCAGCACCGCCCCGACCGTGCCGGAATACTGCACCGAGTCGCTGATGTTGGCGCCGCAGTTGACACCGGAGAGCACCAGGTCCGGCGGTGTTTCGCCGAACCATTCCGCCAGTGCGAACAGCACACAATCCGCCGGGTTACCGGACAGGGCGAAACGCCGCTCGCCGTGGCGATACACCCGCAGCGGATGACTCAGAGTGATGCTCTGGCCGGCGCCACTGCGGTCGTGCTCCGGGGCCACCACCCAGACTTCTTCTGCCAGTGCATGGGCAATGTCGGTCAGCACCTTGAGCCCCGGGGCGGCAATACCGTCGTCATTGGTGACCAGAATGCGGCCCAGGGCTTTCGGGTGTGCAGGCTCGCTCATATCACGCTTCCCTTCTGGCCCTTCTGGGCAATACTCCAGCCCGCATCTGCCAGAATGTGGGCGCGTTTGCCCACATCCAGAGCATCGGCGTTGCTGGCGTTACCCTGCAGCGCGCGGGCGTAGACGCCCTGAAGAATCGCGGCCAGACGGAACAGCGAAAATGACAGGAACACGTGCCATTCGTCGAGGCTGTCACGGCCGGTCATTCGACAGTAGCGCTCGATAGTGTCCTGTTCACTGGGAATGCCCAGCTCGTTCAGATCCTCACCGATCACCCCGCGCATGCCCTCGAAATCGGCGCTCAGATGGTACGGCAGGCAATAATAGGCCAGATCCGCCAGCGGATGGCCCAGGGTCGAGAGCTCCCAGTCGAGGATGGCGATGACGTCCGGTCGGTCCGGCGCCAGCATCAGGTTGCCAAGACGGAAATCGCCGTGGGCAATGGCCGTCTCATCTTTTTGCGGCAGATTGTCCGGCAGCCAGGCAGCCAGCTTGTCCATGGCCGGCATGTCACCGGTCTTGGACGCCTCATACTGCTTGCTCCAGCGCGACACCTGCCGCGCCACATAGCCCTGGGGGCGACCGAAATCACCAAGCCCGACGGCATTGACATCCACCTGGTGCAGACGCGCCAGGGTATCGATTGCAGCGTGATGTACCGGGCGGCGCTCGGCCTTGTCCAGTTCCTTCAGCGCCGGGTGGCTGACCACCCGGCCGTCCATGTAGTCCATGACGTAGAAGGGCGTGCCAATGACATCGCTGTCTTCACACAGCACCTGTGCCTGGGGTACCGGCAGGTCGGTGTGGTCCGCCAGCGCACGGATAACCTTGTATTCCCGCTCCACCATATGGGCGGAAGGCAATGTCTTGCCCGGCGGCTTCTTGCGCAACACGTAGCGACGGCCGCCGGTTTCCAGCAGAAACGTAGGGTTGGACTGGCCACCCTGGAACTGCCGGATGGAGAGGTCATCCCCCACCTCCGGCATGCGTTCCTGCAGCCATTTCAGGAGGACGGCTTCGTCGAAACGGTGGGCGTCAAGCACCGCCACCAGATTGGGTTGAGTGCTCATGTCAGCCGCCCACCGTTTCGCCGCCGTCGGCCACGATCACCTGGCCGGTAATATAGGCACTGGCCGGCGTGGCCAGAAACACCGCCAGACCGGCAATGTCCACCGGCTCGCCAATACGGCGCAGGGGCGTTTTTTCCTCGGCGCGCTTGACGCGGACGGGGTCATCGGTCAGCGCCTTGGCAAAGTCTGTGCGGATCAGCCCCGGGGCGATGGCGTTGACGCGGATGCCGTGCGGCCCCCACTCCACCGCCAGATTGCGGGCCAGAGCAGCCTCCGCCGCCTTGGACACACCGTAAGTGCCGATCACCGTGTTGCCGCGAATGCCGGCGATGCTGGACAGCAGGATGACGTTGCCATCGCCCCTCTGGGCCATGTGCGGCATGACCATCTGGGTCAGCCAGAAGGTGCCCTTGACGTTGGTGTCCATGATCTTGTCCCAGGCCTGGTCGGTCATTTCCTGGGTGGTGCCGTACACCGGGTTGGTCGCCGCGTTGCAGACCAGGGAATCAATGCGTCCCCAGGTGGCCAGTGTGGTGTCCACCAGGTTCTGCAGCTGTTCCTTCTTGCCCACGTGGCAGGGGATGGCGATGGCCTCGAAACCTTCGGCCTTGAGCTCGTCCGCCACCTGCTCACAGGCCTCGGCCTTGCGACTGGAGATTACCACCCGGGCGCCACAGCGCGCCATTTCCTCGGCAATGGCGCGGCCGATACCCTTGGTGGAGCCGGTGATCAGCGCCACTTTGCCGGTCATATCGAACAATGGATTGGTCATGTCTCGCTCCTGCGGTTATTTGGCTTTCGGGTAGTCACGCAGCTCAAGCTTGGCAATGGTTTCCAGGTGAACTTCGTCCGGTCCGTCCGCCAGGCGCAGGGTGCGCACCTGAGCCCAGGCAGACGCCAGGAAGGTGTCCTGGCACACGCCCATGCCGCCGTGCACCTGGATGGCGCGGTCCAAAATTCTCAGGCACATTTCCGGAGCCACCACCTTGATCATGGCAATTTCCTGGCGCGCCACCTTGTTGCCTACGGTGTCCATCATGTGGGCAGCCTTCAGGGTCAGCAGACGGGCCTGCTCGATTTCCAGACGCGAGCGGGCGATGTCCTTGCGGATGGAATCAAACTGGGACAGCTGACGGCCGAACGCCTCGCGCTCGTGAACCCGCTGACACATTTCTTCCAGGGCGCGTTCAGCGACGCCGATGGTGCGCATGCAGTGGTGAATACGGCCCGGCCCCAGGCGGCCCTGGGCAATTTCAAAACCGCGACCCTCGCCCAACAGTATGTTGGACGCCGGCACCCGCACGTTGTCGTAGACAATTTCCGCGTGACCGTGGGGGGCGTGGTCATAGCCGTACACCGTCAGTGCGCGCTCGATTTTTACCCCGGGGGTGTCAAGCGGCACCAGGATCATCGACTGTTGGGCGTGCTTGGCGGCAGAGGCGTCGGTCTTGCCCATCACGATGGCGATCTTGCAGGTGGTGGTCATGGCGCCCGACGACCACCATTTGCGGCCGTTAATAACGTACTCGTCCCCGTCACGACGGATTTCGGTGCAGATATTGGTGGCGTCCGAAGAAGCTACCGCCGGCTCGGTCATCGAAAAACATGAGCGGATCTCGCCGGCCAGCAGCGGCTTGAGCCACTTCTCCTGGTGCTCCGGGCTGCCATAGCGGGCCAGAACTTCCATATTGCCGGTGTCCGGGGCGGAGCAGTTGAACACTTCCGGCGCCATGTGGGAGCGGCCCATGATTTCGCACAGGTGGGCGTATTCGAAGTTGGTCAGGCCGGCGCCGTAATCGCTTTCCGGAAGGAACAGGTTCCACAGACCGGCGTCTTTGGCTTTCTTTTTCAGCTCCTCGAGGATCGGGGTCGGATCCCAGCGGTTACCCTGCTCCACCTGCTCATGGTGCAGATGTTCGTTGGGGTAGACGTGCTCCGCCATAAATGCGGAAACCCGCTGCTGGAGATCTTTGGCTGTATCGGACAGTTCGAACATGGTGTTGGCCTCTTGCCTGTTGTTCCGGGAATGTCCCGCACCGCCGGCAGGCGGTGCGGATTAAATCGGCACGCCTTCGGGCTTTTCACTGCCGGAGCGAATCCGGAAGGTGCCTTCGGCAATTGCCAGCAAATTGCCCTGCTGGTCTTTCACTTCGCCGGTGCTGTTGAAAATACGGGTACCCCCGGCGCGTTTTTCGCCGGTGACGGTAATCACGCCACCGGAGCACTGTCCGGTGAAGGTGGTGGTCAGAGTCAGGGTGATGGCCTTGCGCAGGCGCCCGGGAAAGGGACAGTAGGTACCGGCTTCGGCCATGGCGATATCCAGCAGGGACGTCAGCACGCCGCCGTGAATCACCCCGCCAAGGTTCAGGTGTTCCGGCTTGAGCTCCAGGGAGATCACCGCCCTGTTCAGCTCCCAGGAAACCTGCCGGTAACCGAGCAGTTTATGAAAACCTGGCAGGTCCTCACCGCCGGAGATGTGCAGAGGTTCCTGTTGTTCGTTCATCACACCTTCATTCCCGGCAGGTTCAATGATGCGGTGTTTCCGCCGTCCACAGGCAGTGCCTGCCCGGTGATGTAGCTGGCGTCGTCGCTGGCCAGAAACAGAATGGCAGCGGCAATTTCTTCCGGCGCTCCGTAGCGGCGCAGCTCGCAGCGGCCACCGAGCTTGTGGGCTTTTTCATTGGCCCGGGCCCAGTCAAAAATCGGCTGGGTCATCCCGGTTTCGATCAGCCCGGGGCAAACGGCGTTAACCCGCACGTTGTCGCCGCCCAGGTCGCAGGCTGCCGTCTGGGTCAGGTTGATCACTCCGGCCTTGGAGGCGCTGTAGGCATTGCCGCCAGCGCCGGAGCGGATTCCGGCCACCGACGCGGTATTGACGATGGCTCCCAGTCGGCGCGCCTGCATGTGCGGCGCCACGTGCTTGATGAACAGCATGGTACCAATCAGATTGACACCCAGAACAGTGTCCCATTCGGATCGATCGGATTCGGTCACGGGCGGATGCTTGCCGGTGGTGCTGGAGATGCCGGCGTTATTGACAAGAATATCGATGCGGTTGAACGACTTGATGGTTTCATCCACCACTGCCTTTACCGCTTTTTCATCGGCAACATCGAGGGTGCGGCACAGGGTCTCGCTGCCGGTCGGCATCAACCCCTGGGTCTCTACCAACCCCGCCTCCGAGCGGTCCACCAGTACCAGGCGTGCGCCCTCGCGAGCCAGCCGCAGTGCCGTCGCCCGACCTATGCCGCTACCTGCCCCGGTTACGATGGCTACGCGCTCACTGAATCGCATGGCGAAAGTCCTTATGCTGTTATTATTGGTGTGTTGTTGCCATCGGGAAAGCCCCGTAAAACCTTACTTAATTTGTCATGCCTTCCAGTTTTGAGTCAATATAAACGGAAATAAATTTCACTAGATAAAACACAACAACAACCACGGGGTGAATAATGAAAGAAACGGCCCTGAACATGCCCGTCTACGCCGCCATCAACGATCAGGAAACCCTGGAAGCCATCGGCGACCGGCTGCAGTTACTGGCCGCGCAACAGCCTGACAAGCCGGCCCTTCATGATGGGCAGCAGAGCTGGTCCTGGGCCAGACTGGTCAGCGAAACCAACCGCATCGCCAACCGCCTGAGGGACCACGGGCTGGCCACCGGCGACACCGTCGCCGGCCTGTCAGAAAACAGCCTGGAATATATGGCGCTGTACCTGGGCGTTCTCACCGCCGGCGGATGCATGGTGCCACTATCCGGCATGGCCAGTGGCGAAGCCCTGGCGTTGATGATCAACGACTGCGACGCCCGGTTTCTGTTCGTTTCGAAGAAGAATCAGCCGCTGTTCGCCGAGGTCCGCGGTGCCCTGACCAAAGTGCCGGACGAGCAGCTCATTGGTCTGGACGCACCGCTGAACGACGGCGGAATGTCCCTGCAGTCATGGCTGGGAGATGTGTCCGACGCCGGCAACCCGGCACCGGTTACCCTGGACGACCCCTTCAACATTATTTACAGCTCCGGCACCACCGGCACCCCCAAGGGCATTCTTCACGACCACCGCTTTCGTTCGCGGCAGATGTTCCGTATCGGCACCTACGGCCTGGATGGCGACGCCATCAACCTGGTGTCCACGCCGCTTTACTCCAACACCACCCTGGTATCCGCACTGCCGACTCTTTACCACGGCGGCACGCTGGTACTGATGGCCAAATTCAACGCCCACCGGTTTCTCGAGCTGGCAGAGCAGTTCCGGGTCACCCACGCCATGCTCGTACCCGTGCAGTACCAGCGCATTATGGCGGAGCCGGATTTCGACCGTTTCGATCTGTCCAGCTTCCAGCTCAAGCTGTCTACCAGCGCTCCGCTCCATGCCGAGGTAATTGCCGAGGCCATGCGGCGCTGGCCGGGGAATATCCGTGAAGTTTACGGCCTGACCGAGGGCGGCATTTCCACCACTCTGGACTGCGCGGCTTTCCCTGACAAATGGGCGTCTGTGGGCCAGCCCACCGAGGGCTCCGAGGTGCGCATCATCGACGAACAGGGTGGCGAACTGCCGCCGGGCGAAATCGGCGAGATTGTTGGCCGCGCCGGCGCCATGATGCGCGGCTACTACAATCGCGACACCCAGACACGGGAGATGGTCTGGACCAGCCCCGACGGCCTGGCGTTCTTTAAAAGTGGCGACATGGGCCGACTGGATGAGGACGGCTTCCTTTATATCCTCGACCGCCGCAAGGACATGATTATCTCCGGCGGTTTCAACATCTATGCGGTGGATCTGGAAAACGTGCTGCTGCAGCATCCCGCGGTGGCCGACGTGGCAGTGATCGGCATCCCCAGCGACCACTGGGGCGAAACGCCCCTGGCGCTGGTGGTCCGCAGGCCGGGCAGCGCGGAAGACGAGCAGGCCATCCTCGACTGGGCCAACCAGCGGCTGGGTAAGACCCAGCGCCTGGCGGGGGTGGAACTCCGCGATGAACTGCCCCGCAGCACCATCGGCAAGGTGCTCAAACGGGAGTTGCGGGCACCCTACTGGTCATAGCCCGCCCCATGGGCCGCTATTTGCGGCCCATGCCCGCCAGCACCTGCTGGCATTCCGGTGACCGCAGACGTTCGGTAAACACGGCTTTTTCCCGCTCCAGAGCTTCCTTGGTGGCGGCCTGCCAGGGCGCTTTCATCAGCCGCTTGCTGTCCATCAGCGCCTGCCGGGGCTTGCCAACCAGGGTTCTGGCCCGCGCCAGCGCGGCGTCTACCGCCGCACCCGCCGGCACCTTGTGGCTGGCCAGCCCCGCCGCCAGCGCCGCGTCCGCATCCAGGGTGTCGCCCATCAGCAGCAGCGCGGCAGTGGTGCGCCCACCCAGCGTCATGGGCATGGTCACCGTGGACGCCGCTTCCGGAACCAGCCCCAGATCCACAAAGGGTGCCTTGAAGCGCGCACCCTCTGCCGCTACCACCTGGTCGCAGTGCAGCAGCAAGGTCACGCCGATGCCAATAGCAATACCCTCCACGGCCACAATCACCGGCAGGTCGCAGTGCATCAGGGTTTCGATAAAAGCCAGGCCCGCCGACGGCCGGGGAGTGGACTCTGCTGCCCGGGCACGGAAGTCGTCCAGATCGTTGCCCGCGGTGAACAGGCCGCCGGCACCGGAAATAACGATGGCGTTGACACCGGTGTCGGCCACGGCTTTCTCGACCCCCGCGGAAAGCGACTCATACATCTCGCGGGTCAGTGCGTTCTTTTTCTCCGGCCGGTCGATGATCAGGTGAACAATTCCGTTCTCGGTTTCTGTGCGAATCATGGTGACTCCTGGTCATGTCTGGGAAAACCTGCGGAATACTGTTCCACAAAATTGCCCGGTGTTCTATGGTTTCAACTCAATACACGGATTACGGAGCCCGCGCCATGGATTTTCATACCCTCAGCAGCCTTGAGCTGGCCCGGGGCATTCGCACCGGCCGGTTTACCTCGGTGGCGGTGACCGAGCATTTCATTGCACGCATTGAACGCCTGAACCCTGCGCTTAACGCCGTTGTGGTTTTCCGACCAGACAAAGCCCTGGAGCTGGCCCGTCAGGCGGATCAGGCGGTCGCCCGGGGCGATACCGGGCTCGGCGCGCTGCACGGGGTGCCCATGACTATCAAGGAAACCTGGGAGATTGAGGGCTGGCCCACAACCGCAGGTCATGAAAAGCTCCGTGACCACGTATCACCCCGCACAGCGCCTGCCGTTCAGCGTCTGATGGATGCCGGCGCGATCGTTGTCGGCAAGACCAACGTGCCGGAATTCGCCGGTGACCTGCAGAGCTACAACACCATCTACGGCACGACCGCCAACCCCTGGAACCCGGCGCTGACCCCCGGCGGCTCGTCCGGCGGGGCCGCCGTCGCCCTTGTCACCGGCATGACGTCACTGGAGCTGGGCAGCGATATTGGCGGCTCCATCCGAACCCCGGCGGCTTTTTGTGGGGTTTACGGACTGAAGCCGACCTATGGACTGGTACCGGTACGCGGACACATACCCGGCCCGCCGGGGGCACTGGCCCGGCGGGATATTGGCGTGGCCGGTCCGATGGCCCGCCATCTGGATGACCTGGAGCTGGCCCTTGATGAACTGGCGGGGCCGGACACGGATATGGCCGCTGGATGGCGGATTGACCTGCCCGCCGGCGACACCCGCGAACTGTCGGACCTCCGCGTCGCCTTCTGGCTCGACGATGACTACTGTCCGGTGCAGGCCGACGTCAAAGCAGGCCTGGAGACGATTCTGTCACTGCTGCAGGCGCGGGGCTGCCAGACAGATACCCGGGCCCGCCCCGACTCGGTCAACCTGCCGGACAGTGACCAGCTTTATTACCACATGCTGGCCGGCGTCATGGCCAGCGAGCTTCCCCCAGCCATGCTCGACAAGTTCCGCCGGGCAGCAAAAACCGATGCCGACGACTATCGCAGCCGCTTTGCCCGGGGAGCCAGCCAGAGCCACGCCCAGTGGCTGCAGCACAACGAAAAGCGGGCACGGCTGCAGGCAAACTGGGCGGATTTTTTCCGGCATCACGACTTTATGATCTGCCCGGTGGCCAATGCTCTGCCCTTTCCCCACGACCACAGCCAGCCGTTCACCGACCGGGTCCTCAGAGTAAACGGCCAGGACCAGCCCTACATGAGCATTACCGTCTGGGCCGGCCTGGCCGGCATTGCCGGGCTGCCTGCGCTGACCATCCCCATCTCGCCCGGGGAAAACGGACTGCCGAGGGCCATCCAGGTGATCGCACCGGCCTGGCATGAAAAGCCGCTGATACAGTTTGGCCGTCTGCTGGCCGCCAGAATTCATCCCCATGGGCTGCCCTGGCCGGATGAGCCGGATGAGTCATGAATAAAACCGCCTGCCCCGATACAGACAAACATTGTGAATCTGATCTATCCTCGGGGTAGGCTTAACGCTCTGTGACAGAAATGGCTGGGACGCCACGGACCTTACCGATTCGTCACTCAGGGCTTGAGCGCTGTTGCAAAGTCATAATCCTGTGGTAGATTCTGACAGCAGGGATCCATTGTGCAGTCGACAATACTGCACAGTGAAACTTGAAAACAAATTTGTAGACCTGTTGCAAGTCTCATCACCAACAATGCTGACAATAAAAGAGGTATAGCCATGACTTCGCTCACTCAATTACGCACCCGACTTGCCGTCGGTGCCTCCGCCCTTGCCCTGGGCGTTTCTGCCGCCCTGATGACCGCCCCGGCGGCGGCCCAGGACACCATTACCTGGAAGGTGCAATCCCATTGGCCCGGCGCCAGTTCTTCCTACGAAGACAGCCTCGTCCGCCTGAAAAACGTGCTGGCAGAACGCACCGATGGACAGCTGCAACTGGAGCTTTACGAGTCCGGAGCCCTGTTCAAACCGACAGAAACCTTCAATGCCGTCAGCCGCGGCATTCTGGAAATGGGCACCATTTCCCCGGCCTATGTTCAGGACAAAGTCAGCCTGGCAGGCGTCGCATCCGGACTGCCGCTGGCCTTCCATACCCCGGCCGAAGCCGCCTATTTCCACATGAACATGGGCTTTGAAGAAATGCTGCGGGAAGAAGCCGCCGAGCACGGCGTCTACTGGGCAACCGACAAGGTCTACCAGACTGAAATGGTGGTCAAGGAACCGATTGAAAGCGTCGAAGACCTGGAATCACTCAAAGTCCGGTCCTCCGGCGCGCTGCAGCAGTTCCTGGCCAAAGCCGGTGCTTCCACCACTTACATCACCGGAGCGGAACTTTACACGGCTCTGGATTCCGGCATCGTCGACGGTGCTCACTGGGGTGCCGCCCAGGGCGCTTACAGCATGTCTCTGTATGAGGTGGCAAAATATCATGTCAAACCGGCTCTGAATGTGGCCGGTACCGACGTGTTTATTGTCAGCCAGAAAGCACTTGACGCACTGCCCGGCGAAATGGCGTCCACCGTCAAGGATGCGCTGAAAGAACAGTTCTGGTTCCGGACGAACGAGTACGAGCACCTGGAAAAAGTGACGCTGCAGAAAGCCGTTCGCGAGGAAGGTGTCAAAATCAACACCCTGCCCCAGGACGTTCAGGACCAGATGCTGGCCGCAGCTGAAACCTTCTGGGACGAGGAAGCAAAGACCAGCGACAACGCCCAGAAAGCCGTCGACATGGTCAAGGAATACCTGACACAGCTCGGGCGGATGTAATACCACAGTAACGGGACCGGGCGCCTCTGGGCGCCCGGTTTTGCGTTGTTGATACCCTGCTTTATAACCCAGCCTCTTACGGCGGAGGAACGAGATGCGTGCGCTGACCGCCTTCATGACCGGTATCACCCGACTCAACGACCGGATCGGACACTGGTTTTCCTATCTGGTAATGATCATGTTCCTGCTGCTGATCACGGGCGTATTTTTTCGCTACGTGTTGGATTCGCCCCTGTCATGGACCAACGAGCTGACCCAGCTGCTTTTCGGGGTTTACGGGCTGATGGCCGGCGGCTATCTGTTGGCGAATAAAGGCCATGTCAATGTGGACCTGGTCTATTCCAAATTCAGCCGCCGTAACCGGGCATTTCTTGACCTCTTTACGTCTATCCTGTTTTTCATGTTCACCCTGGCGCTGATGTATTTCGCCGTGGACATGGCGTGGGAATCCTTCAGCATCCGGCAATCGTCAAATTCAGCCTGGGACCCGCCCATCTGGCCGGCGAAAGCCTTTATACCCCTGGCTACCCTGCTGCTGATCCTGCAGGGCGTTGTCAAACTGCTGCAGGACATTGCCATTGCGTTCAACCTCAGTTATTACCAGCCCGAGCCTGAATCGGGCGAGAAGCCGGAGGACAAGTCATGAGCATTGAAATGCTAACTGTGCTGTTCTTCGGTTCCCTGCTGTTTTTCCTGGTCCTGGGACTGCCACTGGCGTTTGTTCTGGGCGGCGTTTCCGTGGTGTTTCTGTATTTTACCTGGGGCTTCGACTCTTTCTATCTGGTCGCGACCCAGATCTGGAGCACCATGGGCAGCTTCACCCTGGTGGCCATTCCACTGTTCGTGTTCATGGCGATGATTCTGGAGCGAACCGGGGTCGCCCGGGACCTCTACCGGATGATGCACCTCTGGTTTGGCGGCGTACGCGGCGGACTGGCCATCGGCACCCTGATGATCTGTGCCATTTTCGCGGCCATGGTCGGTATCAGCGGTGCGGCGGTTGTGGCCATGGGTACCATAGCCCTGCCTGCCATGCTTGAGCGTGGCTACGATAAGAAAATGGTGCTCGGGGTCATCAACACCGGCGGTGGCTGGGGCGTGCTCATACCGCCGTCGATTCTGATGATTCTCTATTCACTGATCACCGGCGTATCGGTTGGCAAGATGTTTGCCGCCGGCATCCTGCCCGGGATCATGCTGATGGTGCTGACCTCGGCCTATGTGCTGATCCGCTGCTATCTGCAGCCGCACCTGGCGCCTGATCTGCCCAAAGAAGAGCGAGGCACCTGGAGTGAAAAATTCGCCGCCCTGCGCTCCGTGCTGCTGCCGATCATGGTGGTGTTCATGGTGCTGGGTTCGATCATCGGCGGCATCACCACGCCCACCGAGGCCGCCGCTATGGGCGTGCTGGGGTCACTGATTTCAGCGGCGGTGTATCGGTCCCTGAACCTGGAGCTGCTGAGGGATGCCTCGGTGCGCACCTTCAAGCTCACCGGCATGATCATGTGGATCCTGTTTGCGGCCCACGCCTTCAGCGCCGCCTACCAGAGCATGGGCGCGCAGCCAATGATTGCGGACATGCTCCAGTCCATTCCCGGCGGTCCCTGGGCAGTCATTATCACCATGATGCTGATCGTCTTCCTGCTGGGCATGGTGCTGGACCCGGTTGGCATCATGCTGATCACCCTGCCGGTGTTCACACCCATTGTCTCCTCCATGGGCTTTGATCCCATCTGGTTCGGCATACTGTTTGTGATCAATATGGAAATCGGCTATATGACGCCGCCGTTCGGGTTCAACCTTTTCTACCTGAAAGGCGTGGTGCCACCGGGGATTACCATGAGCGACATTTACCGGTCGGTAATCCCGTTCGTGATCATCCAGATTGTCGGCATCGGCTGTCTGATGGTGTTCCCGGATATCGCAACCTACCTGCCGGAGCTGCTTTTCTAAACGGCCCGGTTTCACACAACCGGTGCCCGGCTTCGTCCGGTCACCGGTTTTTTATTTTTATCCGCCAATACCTTCGCCAAACCGGCAAGTTTTCAGCACTTTAATCAATCCCTGGCTCAGGCCAACACCTGACGCAGCGGTAGCGAAATGTTACCAAACCGCCATTGAATCCTGACCGGCTCTGGCCGTTAATACAGCATCAGCGAAACCCTGTTCCGCAGATAGCACCAGATAACAATACAAACACGGAGTTCTTAATGGCCCTCACCCAGTACTATTCCAACCTGTCCATCGGCATCAAACTTGCGACTGGCTTTGTACTCCTGATCGCCATTGCCGTGGTGATTGGCCTGCTTGGATTGTTTACCATCAATAGTTACGGCGACCGCTCCGAAATTGTCACCCAGGCCAGCAGCATAGAGTCAGCCCTGCTGGAGGCGCGAACCGAGGAAAAGAATTTTCTGCTGCGTAGCAGCGAAGACGCCATTACGGCGGCACAGGCGTTCAACACCCAGGCGGCCAGTCAGGCCGAGGCGCTTGAAAGCGAGCTGGTGGTACCGGCCGATCTGGAACGCCTGGCGATCATCCGAAACGGGTCCATCCGCTACAGCGAGCTGCTGAAAGAATTGTCTGACCTGATAACCGAACGCGACGAAGCCATTGCCGCCGTCGAGCACCAGGCGCGCATTCTGACCGGCCGCATTTCAAGCGAAGACAGCCTGTATGGCGCCAACGCCGCCCTGTCGGAAATGCGTCGGCACGAGCGCAACTACCTGATCAACGATGACGACAAGGCCCGGGAAAGCTTTGGCAGGGTCGCCGAACGGGCCATCCGTTCAGTCAATTCATCCTTTCTGGAGAGTGAAACCAAAGAGGAAGTAACAACGCTGTTCGAGAATTATCAGAACGCCTTTGACACTGCCGTATCGCGAATCCGGGCAACCAGCCTGATGGAAGGGCAGATGGTGGAGGCCGCGCGGGCCAGCCTGAAAGCCGCCATCGATCTTCAGGAAGTGCAGGTGCAGCGCATGGCCGCGGAACGCGAGCAGGCCAACCTTTTTATTCTTCTGGCGCTGGTGGTGGCCGCCGCTGCCGGTGGTCTGCTGGCCTGGGCCCTTGCCCGCTCTATCGTCAGGCCCATTCGTGAAGCGGTCGACGTGGCGACGCGGGTTGCCTCCGGCGACCTCACCGTGCAGGTTAACAGCGGCCGCGGGGACGAGCTTGGCCAACTGCTGGCGGCCCTGGGCACCATGATTGCCGGCCTGAGAGACCTGGTTGAGCGCATTAACAACGGTGCAACCAATATAGCCTCGTCCGCCGAACAGCTGTCAACGGTCACTGAACAAACCAGCAGTGGCGTCCGCCAGCAAAAAGACCAGACCGATCAGGTGGCCACGGCCATGAACCAGATGGTAGCGACGGTCAACGAGGTGGCCCACAGTGCCGGGGAGGCCTTTGAAGCAGCTAACCGCGCCAGTGACAAATCCCGCCTGGGGGAGGCTTCAGTGGAGGAAACCCTGTCCTACGTGACGCGGTTAAGCACCGAGGTGGAAGACACCATGGAGCGCCTGCGCGGCCTGCAGGCCGATACCCAGAACATTGGCTCGGTGCTGGACGTGATCAAGTCGGTGGCGGACCAGACCAACCTGCTGGCCCTGAACGCGGCTATTGAAGCGGCGCGGGCTGGCGAGCAGGGGCGCGGATTTGCAGTGGTGGCGGATGAAGTGCGCAGCCTGGCCCAGCGCACCCAGTCGTCCGCCACCGAGATCGAAACCCTGATCACCAACCTGGTGAGCAGTGCCGAAAGCTCGGTCAAAACCATGGAAAGTGGCACCGTACTGGCAGGCCAGACCCTCGACAAGGCCCGCAACACCGGAGAAGCCATCAAGGAAATTGCCACCGCCGTCGAGGAGATCAAGCAGTACAACAGCCAGATCGCCACCGCCGCGGAACAGCAGACGTCCGTGGCCGAAGACATCAATCAGAACGTGACGCTGATACGTGACGTCAGCGACCAGTCGGCCACTTCCGCCGGCCAGGTTGCCAGCGCCAGCAACGAACTTTCACAGCTGAGCGAAGACCTCAAGCAGCAGATATCCCGCTTTCAGGTCTGATCCACGGCCCCGGCAGGGTCAGCCGTGATCGACAACGATTCGGTTGCGGCCTTCTCTTTTGGCGCGATACAGGGACTCATCACAGACTGACAGCAGGTCTTCAACGCTGACCGCGTCACCCGGACGGTTAACAATGCCGGCGCTGATGGTCAGCTGGAAATCCGTGCCGTCCGGCGCCTGAAAACTGTGCTGCTCGAGGGCGACGCGAACGTCCTCGGCCAGGCGGGTGGCGTTCTCCAGGGAAGACTGGGGCATGAGGATCAGGAATTCTTCGCCGCCCGTCCTGGCCAGAACGTCGGTTTTACGGACCCGCTGCGAGATCAAGGCCGCGAAGTCCCGCAACACCTGGTCACCGACAAGATGACCGTAGGTGTCGTTTACCGACTTGAAGTAGTCAATATCGATCGATATCAGCGAGAAGGTTCCACCGTAGCGCCCATGCTCGGCAGCATAGCCTTCAAGCCTTTCCAGCATATAGCGACGGTTATAGACCCCGGTGAGCTCATCGGTCACGGACAGCTTTTTCAGTTCGGCCTCGAGAAATTTCTGATCATCAATGTTGATCACCATGCCGTGCCAGGTGACCACCCCGTCTGGCTCCCGTTCCGGCTGGGCAATGCCCCGCATCCAGGTAATTTTGCCGTTTACCTGCACGCGGTAATCACTGGTCCACTGTTCAAGTGAGGCATAGGAAGCGGCGATGGAGGCTTTTACCGCGTCCAGGTCATCCGGATGGATGATGTCAAAGATCCGGTCCGGGTTGCGGTCAACCTCACCCGGTGTAAACCCGTAGAAGTCTTCGGTCTTGCGGCTCACGTAGGAGAAGAAGTAGCTGCCGTCCGGCCGCATCACGAATGAATAGATGATGCCTGGCAGGGATTCGGCGATCTGGGCCAACTGATGTTCCGTGCGTTTCTGATCGGTGACGTCCAGATGGGTGCCGATCAGCCACCGCTCCCCGCCTTCCTCTGAATCGGTTAGCAGCATTCCACGCGCGTGGATAAACCGCCAGCTCCCATCCTTGTGCCTCATGCGGATAACACGATCGTAACGCTCCCGCGATCCGCCCAGCAGCAGATCGTCAACTTCCGCCAGAGCAGCCTCCCTGTCCTGCGGGTGCGTGAGCCTCTCCCAGGTATGGATCGTCAGCGGCGCGAGTTCTGCGTGAGTGTAGCCCAGCATATCGACCCATTGGGCGTTGACCTCGAGAGATCCCGAATCCAGGTTCCACTCCCAGGTGCACGCCCCGGTACCATCGAGTATGGCCTGCAACCGGTCTTCTGTTGAAAGATGCATCCGATCCCTCTAATCCTGCACTATTACCGGATTTGCTGCGATCGATCGAAGTCTGATCATCGCCCAAACCCTGACAAAGTATAAAGCGTTGTAGCCGTTTGTCCAGCGTCCCGCCCGCGGGCAAAATCATGCCAACCAGCGAGATCAACGGCGCCAATATCCAGGGCAGAATACTACTATCAACGCCCATTGGGCGTACACGTGTATTCCTTAAGGGTGTTTTTTAAGGCAGTTCTCCCCAGAATGTGAAGGGGACCACGGTTGACAGGAGAGTTGATGAACAGTCAAATCATCTGTCCATATACATTTATTGCATAGGAAATCGTCATTGGCACCTGAAAAGCATTTAATTGACCAGATCACCGGTGAGCTCCGCCAGATACGCCATAACTGGCGTGAACGCCACGGTCGGGAACTGGAACTGGGCAGCCGCGAGCTGCCCTCCCATCTGGCCATCTACGAGATTATCGACGAGCTCTGCGCGGTGCTTTTTCCCATGCGCCTGGGCCCTCCGGACCTGACCAAAGAGCGTGAAGACCAGTTCGTCGCCTATAAACTGGGCTCGATCGAACGGGATCTGGTCAAGCAGGTGGCTCTGGAAGTGGAATATACCGGGTGTCGTCAACCGGACGTTGAGCCAGTTGAAAAGTCGCCCAGGGCGCTGGTAATGGACCTGATCCGGCAGCTGCCTGCTCTCAGGCGGCAGCTGGACGACGATGTGCTGGCAGCCTACCGGGGCGACCCGGCAGCGACCTGCGTAGATGAAGTGCTGATTTCCTATCCCGGCGTCCATGCGGTGATTCACCACCGCATTGCCCATGTCCTTTACCGCGGCGGCCTGCCGATTATTGCCCGTATCATTGCCGAAAAGGCCCACTCTGCGACGGGCATCGACATCCACCCGGGGGCGACCATCGGTCACAGCTTTTTCATTGACCACGGCACCGGTGTGGTCATCGGCGAGACCACCATCATTGGTGACCGGGTAAGGCTCTACCAGAACGTAACTCTGGGTGCAGTGCGTTTCGAAGAAGATGAAAGCGGCTCGCTGACCAAAGGCGAACCCCGCCATCCCATCGTCGAGGACGACGTGGTGATCTATGCCAGCGCCACCATTCTGGGGCGGATTACCATCGGAAGGTCGTCGGTGATCGGGGGTAACGTCTGGATGACCCGCAGCGTGCCACCGGATAGCCAGATTTCCCAGGCCTCGCCGCAGCAGCGCTGAGCGGACTGACACCGGAACCGACCGTGACTTGCCGGCACTGGCATCAGGCCGGTTCGAATCGTTCCTGAAGCCATGCCCTGATCTCGGCAGACTCGTAGAGCCAGCGCTCACTGCCGTCCTCCTGGTGAATCTTCAGGCAGGGCACCTTGATCTGGCCGCCGCCGGCCTCCAGCGCCGCACGGTGCTGGGGATCATGCTGGGCATTGCGGGTTTCAATGTTCAGGCCAAGCCGGGCGATTTCCTTGCGCACCCTGATACAGAACGGGCAGGCGCTGAACTGATAAAGCGCCAGCTGTTCGCAGGCCTTGTCGACGCGGGCCTGCTCTTCAGCGTTGCGGCTCACGCTTTCAGGCGTGCTGAGCTTTTCGCTTAGCAGCATGAAGGGTGTCAGGACCAGGCGCAGGGTGCGGAAAAAATAACGAATGATAACTCTCATGGGTAAGGCTCAAACTCCAGAATGAAGGTGCCTGCCGGGTGTCGGCAAGCGGGCTTGCTTTACATACGTGCTAGCGCATGAGGATATCACTTCATCCGGCCAGTCAGTAAACGGGGTGGCCAGAAAGGTTCAGAAGTTCGTTCCAACCGGCCCGACTAGGTCAGAATTTTGCAGTTTTCACCGGCAAGCGAAACTTTATTAACCATGGAATCAATTTCCTTTCGTGCTTTCTCCAGGTCATCACGGTGTAGCTTTTTGAGTTTTCGCCTCAACCTGCCTTCGAGAAACCGCCTGACTTCTTTTTCACTTTGAAGCAGCAAACCGGGAATGGGCTCCGGTGTTTTGGTATCCTCGTTCAGCGCTACCATGGTGAAATACGATGTGTTGGTATGTCTTATTTCACCCGTTTTGAAGTTCTCGGAAACAACCCGGATGCCAATTTCCATGGACGACTTGCCGGTGAAATTCACCGACGAGTAGAGCGTCAGAATCTCGCCAACCTCTACAGGATTCAAAAAGTCCACTTTATCGACCGATGCCGTCACACAGTATGATTTGGAATGTGATGCGGCACAGGCGTAAGCAATTTTATCCATCAGCGACAGCACGACTCCGCCATGGACTTTACCGCCAAAATTTTCATAGGAAGGCACCATCAGCTCTTTTAATACGATTTGCGACGTACTGACCGGGTAGTAATCGTCTCGTTCTTTCACATGAAACTCCTGTTCAGAGTGCGGCTGATTGATTTCTGGACTTCACCGCCAGGCATCATACCCCGGGCGGGCCTTCCTGGCGCATAACTGCACAAGATACCTTGACCGCTGCTTGAGCATAGCCAAGACCAATGTCAGGCTCGACCTTTGGCGTGTAGAATAGTTTCGATACTCCGCGGGCGGGCAGCGATGCCCGGCGTGCCGGTTTTCACTATGCGCCTCAGGGCAACACAGCAAAATAAAAACGATCGAGTTGAAATAATGACCGCACCGATACTACCCAACCCGACTGATCCCCGGTTATCCCGCACTGTGGAGGGCGTTGATGAAACCGGTCAGTCGAAATCCATCAGCGTGATCGAAGAACGCCCCCTGACCATCTACCTCAACAGTCAGGAAATCGTCACTGCGATGACCATCGGCGATCACCCGGAGTATCTGGCTCTGGGCTTCCTGCTGAACCAGGGGATGCTGAACGCGGACGATCAGGTCACCGGGATAGACTTCGACGAAGAGCTGGAAGTTGTGGTGGTTCGTACTCCGGGAATGACGAATGTCGAAGACAAGCTGGAAAAGAAAACCCGCACGTCCGGCTGTGCCGTCGGGACTGTGTTTGGCGATATGATGGCCGGTCTCGACGGGCTGTCACTGCCGGATACCCCTGTGCACACCAGCACGTTTTACGACCTGTCCTACCAGATTAACCATACGCCCAGCCTGTACATGGAAACCGGCGCGATTCATGGCACGGCCCTGTGCCAGGGGCTTGACGTGATGGCTTACATGGAAGACGTGGGGCGCCATAATGCGGTGGACAAGATCGCAGGCTGGATGCGTCTGAACGACGTCCCGGCGGCTGATAAAATCCTCTATACCACGGGTCGACTGACGTCTGAAATGGTGATCAAAACGGCCCTGATGGGCATCCCGACCCTGATCAGCCGGTCAGGCTTTACCGCCTGGGGCGTCGATATTGCACAACAGGTGGGGTTAACGCTGATCGGTCGGATGCGAGGCAAGAAATTCACCTGCCTGAGCGGCCAGCACCGCCTGGTATTCGACCAGGATCTGTCCCAGGTTCCGGATGACAGCAAAAAGATGCGTCGAAAAGGCGCCCAGCATGAATGACCGGGGGTAAATCATGACTGTAAGGCTCGGAGCATGACCCAGTGCGCGGTAATTCTGGCCGGTGGCCAGGCTCGTCGCATGGGCGGTGTTGATAAAGGAAGGTTGATGCTGGGTGACCAGTCATTGATCCAGCGCGTGGTCGATCGCATCACGCCCCAGGTCGACTCGGTGGTATTGAACGCCAATGGCGACCTGAGCCGTTTCGATGATCTGGGTCTGCCCGTAGTGGCCGACTCTGTCGCTGAATTTCCGGGCCCGTTAGCGGGTGTGCTGGCGGGCATGGACTGGGCGGCGGAACACGGCCATGAGTGGCTGATCAGTGTTGCTGCGGATACCCCGTCTTTTCCTCTGGATCTGGCCCAGCGGCTGGCCGAAGGCGACACCCCCGTAGTGCTGGCAGCCACACCGGATCCGGAACGGGGCAGGCTGCCCCAGCCAACCTTTGGCCGCTGGCAGGTCGCACTGCGCCATGATCTGCGAGCCGCGCTGAATGACGGCGTGCGCAAGATCCGCCAATGGACCCAGGCTCAGGGCGAGTCACTGGTGGTGTTTGGCCCGGACGACTTTTTCAACATCAATACACCGGAGGATCTGGCCTGGGCGGAGCAACATCTGAAATGAGGGTCATAGGCATTGTCGGCTGGAAGAACTGCGGGAAAACCACCCTGGTTGGCAAACTGATCAGCGAGCTGTCCCGCCGCGGTTTAACAGTCAGTTCGATCAAACACGCCCACCACAAAGTGGACGTGGACCAGCCGGGCACCGATAGCTACCACCATCGCGAGGCTGGCGCCCGGGAGGTCATTCTGGCGGGCGGACAGCGCATTGCCATCATGCAGGAGCTGCGGGGCGCGAGTGAACCAACCCTCGATGAGCTGCTTGCCCGACTAAGCCCCTGCGACTGGGTTGTCGTGGAAGGATTCAAATCGCACCCCCACCCCAAGATCGAAGTACACAGACAAACCTGCCCGCGCGCGCCCCTGTATCCGAACGACCCCACTATCATCGGCGTGGCCACGGACTACGCCGCGGATTTTGCAGCCACAGGTAATGATTTGCCGGGGCTTGATCTGAACGACATACACGCCATTGCCGATTTTATTCAGAGTCAGCGTCAGCCATCAACAGGAACGGTATGAGAGAGCTTCGCAACGACTGTTTTGCCCTGCCTCCGGGTGTGAACTGGACACCGGTGGACGAAGCCCTTGCGCGGTTGCGCTCACGTCTGCATCCAGTGGTGGGTGTGGATCACGCTGTTCCGCTGTCACAGGTGAATGGCCGGATATTGGCAAGCGATGTTTACGCGCCTCGCGCGCACCCGCCCAGCAGCAATTCCGCAGTCGACGGCTATGCGTTCGCCGGACCTATAACACAGGCCCCCTGCGCCATGCCTTTGCTCGAGGGCCGAAGCGCGGCGGGTGTGCCGTACACCGGGCAAGTGCCCGGGGGCCACGCCATCCGGATTCTGACCGGCGCAGTGATACCGGCAGGCACGGATACCGTAGCCCTCGAGGAGGATTGCGAGGTCATTGGTCAACAGCTGCACTTCAAGGGCACTCTGAAGGCCGGCGCCAACCTGCGCAAAGCCGGTGAAGACATCAGGGCACAGGACCGGATCCTCTCGGCCAACAGCCGTCTGACCCCTACCCAGATTTCCGTCCTCGCCAGCGTGGGTGTGGAGTCGGTTGATGTCTTTCAGCGGCTGCGCGTGGGCGTTCTGTCCACGGGGGATGAAGTGAAACCTGTCGGGTCTGCGGTCACCGACTGGCAGATCTATGACGCCAACCGCCCGATGCTGAGCGCGCTGGTAATACAGCTTGGCTATGAGCTGGTGGACCTGGGCCATGCCCTGGATCAGGCAGAGGACGTCAAGGCGGCACTGGAGCGCGGCGCTGAACAGTGCGACCTGATCCTCACCAGCGGTGGTATTTCCGCCGGGGACGAGGATCATGTATCGAAAACCCTCAAAGCCCACGGTGACATCAGCAACTGGCGAATCGCCATCAAACCCGGCCGCCCCCTGGCGCTGGCCATGTTCCAGGGCACGCCGGTGGTGGGTTTACCGGGGAACCCGGTGGCCGCCTGGGTTTGCGCACTACGCTTTGGCGCGCCGGCAATGGCGTTGCTGGCAGGGGGCGAATGGTTTGAGCCCCGGGGTTATGAACTTCCTGCCGGTTTTTCCAAGAGCAAGAAACCGGGTCGAAGCGAGATGTTACGCGCCCGGGTCCGTGACGGAAAAGTCGAGGTATTCGGTTCGGAAGGCTCCGGTCGGGTAACCGGCCTGGCCTGGTCCGAGGGCCTGGTAGAGCTGGATGAAAGCGCTCGGCAGATCGACCCGGGCACACCCGTGCGGTTTATTCCCTACGCAAGCTTCGGCCTGTAATTACTCGTAGCCGCCGTGCACGGCAAAGGCCTCCAGGGGAGCATCCTGCGGGGCCCTGGAGCGAAAGGTTTCCTCAACACCGGATTGCGTCAGCGTGCGGCTGACCATCAGCAGGGTGTTTTCCTCGAAGTCCTCACACATGTGGCGCATCTGATCGATTTCCTCGCAGGCGACTGGATAGGCAGCGTCAACGTCCGGCGCGCCGTATTGTTCAACAAAAGTCTGCGCCAGACTCTGGCGTAGTTGCTCCAGCTCAGCGTCGGTAATCCTGCACACGCCCACAAAACTGGCGCGACCACCCGACTCAATGCTGTACCAGCCATTGGTGAACGCCTGACGGGCTTTGCCCTTCAGCTCCGCTTCGGTCCAGTTGGAGAATTCGAACCCGCCGGAAATGGCCCATTCGCCGCTCGGGGCCGGTTCGGCGTAAACATTTTCATCCGATATATCCAGTCTCAGGGTTCGGGCCAGTTTCATACGCGCTCCGCGAATTCAATCAAACTCAGTGTCTCGGTCATGACATCCCGACGCAACAGCATCCGGCCCTTTTCATCCAGGCCCACAAACACTCCCGGCCTCGGCTGTTCGATCATTTCGCCCAGGGAGTCGCAGCGTGGCCGCCATTCCTTGTGTACGCGCTCGAAACCGCCGTCCAGGAAATAGGTCAGCCACAGCAGGGTATGCTTTGACCAGCTCTCCAGCAGCGCCATGGAGGTTATATCGACACAACCTTCTTCATGAAGACAGGTTTCATTCGGGTTTTCGCCCGGTTCAACGCCCAAAGAGGTAAATGGCACATCAATGCCGATGACCAGCCAGGCAGGGTAAGCCTCGGGGTCTGATACATCCGCTGCAAATCGCACGCTACCACAGACCGCGCCGTTGACCTTGATGCGGTCAGGCCATTGAAAATGCACGGGCACTTCCGGTGGTGCCAGTGCGCCCAGGCTCTCCGCCAGACCTATCTGGGCCACGTAGACCGCAAGAATGGCGTCTTCCAGAGGCGTTTCCGGCGCCAGCACCAGCGCAGCGCGCAAGATATCTCCCGCCTCGGAGTAGAACACGGTGCCTGAATCGACCCCGGCAACCGCACGGCTGACCGCCTTATCAAACGGGTCCGTGTGCCTGGGCACTGCTTCGCCTTTGAGCAGCGGCGGAAACTGCGGCGATTCCATCATAACATCGCCCGGGCGTAGGCGTCAGACGCAATAAGCTCATCGGCAATACGCTGGAAGGCCCGGGACTGCGGGCTCTCCGGTTTTGATACCACGATCGGAACGCCACCGTCTGAACCCAGACGGATATCCAGATCCAGTGGAATTTCACCCAGGAAGGGCGCACCCAGCTTCTTTGCCTCCGCCTTGGCGCCGCCGGACCCGAACGGGTGGTGCTCTTTGCCGCAGCCGTCGCAGACAAACGAAGCCATGTTCTCGATCAGACCAAACAACGGCACTTCCATCCGGTTGAACATGTCGATGCCCTTGCGGGCGTCCATAAGGGCAATGTCCTGGGGCGTCGACACCACAACGGCTCCCGCCACAAAGAATTTCTGACTCAGGGTCATCTGGACGTCACCCGTGCCTGGCGGCAGGTCTACCAGCAATACGTCCAGCCTGCCCCAGTCTACCTGATTCATCATCTGCTCCAGCGCACCCATCAACATGGGGCCACGCCAGATAATCGCCTCGTCATCCGGGGTCATCAGGCCCAGGGACATCAGGGTCACGCCATGATTACGAAGGGGCAGAATGGTATGCCCGTCCGGGCTGGACGGGCGCCCTGAAACGCCCATCATCCGCGGCTGGCTGGGTCCGTAAACATCAGCGTCCAGCAGGCCCACTTTGAGACCTTTCGAGGCCAGGGCAACCGCCAGATTGGACGCCACGGTGGACTTGCCGACACCGCCCTTACCTGAAGCGATGGCGATGATCCGGTCAATCCCCTTGGGGTTTTTATCCTGCGGCCGAGGCGCGTCGGTACCGATCAGATTGCTTTTGTCGGCGTTAACGTATTGAACCATTGTATGTCCTGATTAGGTTTCAGCTGTCGAGATAGTCGTCACTGGTGCGAACACGGGGCCGCTTGCCACTTGCCATGGGCGCGTTATCCCCGTGGAACTGGGATTTGACCCGACAATCATCACACATTTTGATGAGCTGAACATTGTCAGAGTTTGTATACATCCAGTGCCGGTTTTCCAGCTTCTCAACAATTCGGTTGATGGTACTGGCGACACCGAAAGGCGTTCCACACTTGATGCATTCGAAAGGCTCTTCACCGTGCAGTGCCCGCGGACTCAGTGCGTCCCTGGACAGATCCAGCTGCGGCTTCAGCGTAATAGCTGTTTCCGGGCAGGTGCTTTCGCAGATGCCACACTGGACACAGGCGTTCTCGGTAAACTGGACTTCCGGCCGGTCCGGATGGTCGCCGAGGGCGCCAGTCGGACACAGAGAGACACAGGCCAGACATAGCGTGCATTTGTCGGAGTTGATCTCGATGGCGCCGTAAGGCGCACCGACCGGCAGAGGAATCGGCGCGTCGACTTTCTCCGCCATCGCACTGACCGTAACCCGCGTGATGTCGCGACGCCCGCCGACCAGCAGAACCGGCTCGCTCACCCGGCCTGTGTTGTTTCCGGCGGCACTGAGTTCATCAGCGGCGATCACCCGGATCCGGTCGGGGGCGTTATGGGTGCCCGCAAGCATGGCCTGCGCCAGCTCTACTTCAGCGGCAACGGCCTGTCGATCTGTGTCGGTGTCCGCGAGGATCAGCACTTCGGCGTAACCTGCCCCGAAAGCCGCCAGTATCTCGGCGTGTCCAACACGGTCCACGTGCTCCAGACCCAGCGGGATCAGATCGTCCGCCAGCCCGTTGCCATACCGTGCCAGGTAGGCAATCGCATCACCCCCTTCCTTCAACGTATGGAAAACCAGGCGCGGGGATTCCTGAGTCTGTTCCCGGTACACCTTTGCCATCACCGTCTGGACCTGGGTCATGGCCTCAAACGGTGTCTCATTCATGGTAACGGCTGACGTCGGACAGACCGCCGCACAGGACCCGCAGCCGGCACAAATATCCGAGTCAATCTGCACATGTTCCCCGAAGGAAAAGATAGCCTCGGTGGGACAGACGTCCAGACAGCGGGTACAACCGGGCTGATTCGCCCGGGAATGCGCACACAGGGACTCTTCCATCCGAAAATACACGGTTTTCTCGAACTCACCGACCCGCTCCCTGGCCGTCAGAGCGATCCGTTCCAGCTCTCCGGCTTTGGCGGGGTCTGCCCAGAAATAGCCGTTACGCTTCTGATAGCTTGGAAACGCCGGTTCTCCGCCGCGCAGATCGATAAACACATCGCACTCACTGCTGGCCGTTGGCTGGGCTTCGCCATAACCGAGGGCGCCACGACCCGCAGGATTGAGCGCCTGCAACTGGGCGAATTCGAGCTTGAAGTTGCCCAGCGCACCACGGGCAGCGGTCAGCTTGCCTTTCGCCATGTCGTAGCCAGCCGAGGGCAGCTGTATTGGTCCTGAATCACTGACAATACAGGTAACGCCCAGCTCGTCCTGAAGCAACTCCGCGATCCGGACGGCCTGCTCTGTGGGACCAACGACACAGCAGACGCCGTGGGAGTGAATGGTTTTTGACGGCGCCACCGGCGCCTTTAATTGGGAGGCTGCCAGCAGCGCAGCCTGCTTGGCCTGGGTGCGCCTGGGATCTGCGTCCGGCGCGCTCCAGCCAGCGCGATCGCGAAGATCAATAGTGCCCAGCGGCGCGGAATGCTGGATTTCCGCCTGAATATCCTCGCCCAGACGCTCAAAAAGTGCCGCCTGTTGGCCACATGCAATGAGCAGGTCGTTACTGGCGCTGAGGTGCTCTGCAGCGGTCTTCATGTCCGAGCCGCAGAGCTGATCCACGAGAACCACCTGCCCGGCTCCCGCAGCCGTTTGGAGAGCCTCGGTGTTTACAGACTGGGTTTTATCACACGTGCATAACAGTAGGGTTTTATTTGCCGTCATCAGAGTTCTGGCTCTTTTCGTTATCATTATAAATGTCAGGTGACTAGTATCGAGAATGCCATAGCCGCTTACCGTTGGACAATTGAACAATTGGATAATCGCTCAAGTTCTGCTAGCGTTTATTCGAAAAGAGAGTGGTTATGAGCAGTCGTACAGCCAGTTGGAAGCGCGAATTGAAAGTCGGTGCCGTCGTCCGCCGTACGCCCGGAGTTACCCGGTGGGCAAAGCATGTCTGGAAGCCGGTGGCGGTCATCCCCGGAGCATCAGAGGCGTTCTGGACAGAAATGGTCCGCGATGGAGAAGTCGTTGATTACCACGCTGGCACTGTCAGCATGGAGTTGTTTCGTGCCGACGTAGAAGGCTATCTGGTGTCACTGAACATGACGGTTCCGTCTATCTGGATCATCCTCGACCGCGATGAAATCGGCCAATCCCCATCCGGCTGGTTCGTCAGCGCGATTACCGCCAGTGCCTATGATGCTCAGGATGCCCTGGATAGTGGAGAAAGCATCGTCGAGGCCGTGCCGATCCCGGAGTCCATGGCAGGATGGATCAAAGAGTTTATCGACATGCATTTCATTGAGGAACCCTTCAAGAAGCGTCGTCGTAAAGAGCTGAACGTTCACGGCGTCGAAGACGCCAAGGGCGATGCTCGTATCCGGCAAGAAAGCGATGTCTACCGCGCACCCTCCAACATCAAAAAACCAAAGGTGCAGTGATGACTGAATCTCGTTTGCAGCGCTGGTCGCGCAAAAAAAACGAAGCAGGCAAAAAGCCCGATTCTCCCCCCCCTCCAATTGTTGAATCCGAGCCGTCCCTTGAGGAGCAGGAGCTTGCCACCAATGAGGCCCTGCCAGAGCACGAATTGCTGGCCAAGTATGACCTGCCCAACCCAGACGCCATTGAGCTGGGCACGGACATTACCGGGTTCATGCGCAAAGAGATTCCCGAGTTCCTGCGCCGCAGAGCCCTCCGGTCACTCTGGAGATCCAATCCTGTGCTGGCGGTGCTGGACGGGCTCAATGACTATGACGAGGATTTCACCTCCGCCGCCACTGGCACGAGCGCTGTAAAGACGCTCTATAAAGTGGGCCAAGGGATGTTCGACAAGGAAGCAAGAAAGGCGGAAAAGCAGGCCGAGAAAAAGCAGGAGGCCCCGGAGGAAAATCCGGTTGCCGTGCAGATCGAGGAGCCGGAATCCCGGGTTGCTCAAGAATCCCTGCCAACCAACGCGCAGGTCGACGCCGCAGTACTGCCCACCGGGAAAGGCGCCGGGGAGGAGATCATTTCCGCGGAAGCCGAGAAACCCGCATCCCATTACCGGCCCCGGATGCGCTTTGACTATTAGCATTAAGTCGTAGAAAGCGCAGTTGCTCTGGATTTAAGACGGGCGTATAAGTGGAATATGAGCAACATTTAACAATAATCCGAAGGAAAAAGACTTGGCCAACACTGCGGAAATTCAGTGCCCACGCTCGGTAACCGACGAAGACCGGGCCCGTGCCCAGATGTACCGGTTGCTGAGCGTCCTGCTTGGCAACCCGCCGTCGGGGGAGCTTCTACGCGGGCTGGCAGCTCTGCAGGGTGATGACACGCCGGTGGGGTCTGCTTCCAGGAACCTCGCAGCGCTTGCGGAACGCACTTCACCTTATGATGCGGAGCGGGAGTTCAACAGCCTGTTCATCGGCGTCAGCCGTGGTGAACTCCTGCCATACGCCAGCTACTACCTCACCGGTTTTCTGAATGAGAAGCCCCTTGCAGAACTGCGCAGCGACCTGATGGCCAGAGGCATAAAATCCCGTGCCGAAGTTAAAGAGCCCGAAGATCATATCGGCACTCTCTGCGAAATTATGGCGGGCATTATTACCGGCGAATTTGATTGCGACAGCGATCTGCCGTCGCAGAAAGCTTTTTTTGACGCACACCTGACGAAGTGGGCGGCATTGTTTTTTACCGATTTGGAAGAAGCGCAGGCGTCAGTCTTCTACGCACCGGTGGGTTCGCTGGGGCGAGCGTTCATGGCCGTGGAAGCGGATGCGTTTTCAATCCAATAACCGGGGTCTGACCGATCCCTTAACTCAGGTGGAGGTATCCAATGGATAGCCAAAAGCGTGAAAACAGCCGTCGCAATTTCCTGCGAATGGCAGCAACGGCGGTTCCTGCTGCTGTTGCAGTAGCAGTTGCACCGAACGCCGCAGCCAGTGTCGTCCAACAGGACGTCCCGAAGAGCCGTGGTCTGCGTGACACTGAGCACACCCGTAAGTATTTCGAAACGGCTCGCTTTTAAGGACACGCGAATCGTTCAAGGTTGCGAGAGGCTCTTGGATGATCGCGTTTCCAGAAAAACGAGAATAAAAAAAAGAGAGAGGTATCTGACATGTTAAGGAAGAAAACCAACGGGGTAGCGAAAGGCTCCCGTGCTGGATCTTTACTTTCATCCCTCGCTGCAAAAACAATGGACCGCCGTGGGTTTTTGACCGCCTCCGGTGTCGCAGTGGGTGGCCTTGCGGCCCTGTCATTCACATCAACGCGTGTTGAAGCGGCAAGCCCGGCAACGGGTGGCGGAGAAGTCGTTCGCAAGAAATCAGTATGTACGCACTGTTCAGTCGGCTGTACTGTCGAGGCTGAAGTTCAGAATGGCGTATGGACAGGTCAGGAACCCGGCTGGGACAGCCCGTTCAACCTGGGCGCCCACTGTGCCAAAGGCGCTGCCGTGCGTGAGCATGCTCACAACGATCGCCGCCTGAAATATCCGATGAAGATGGTTAACGGCCAGTGGCAGAAGATCCCATGGGATCAGGCCATCAACGAGATCGGCGACAAGATGTTGCAGATCCGCGAAGAAAGTGGTCCCGACTCCGTCTACTGGCTTGGAAGCGCCAAGTTCAACAACGAACAGTCCTACCTGTTCCGTAAGTTTGCGGGCTACTGGGGCACCAACAACGTCGATCACCAGGCCCGTATCTGTCACTCAACGACAGTAGCCGGCGTAGCCAACACCTGGGGCTACGGTGCGATGACCAACTCGTACAACGACATCCACAAGTCCAAAGCGATCTTCCTGATCGGCGGCAACCCTGCAGAAGCACACCCGGTGTCGTTGCTGCACATTCTGAAAGCCAAAGAAGAAAACAACGCACCGCTGATCGTTTGCGATCCGCGTTTCACGCGCACGGCAGCCCATGCCGATGAGTATGTACGTTTTCGGCCAGGTTCAGACGTCGCATTGATCTGGGGCCTGCTGTGGCACATCTTTGAAAATGAGTGGGAAGACAAAGAGTTTATCCGTACCCGCGTATACGGTATGGAAGACATCCGTAATGAAGTTAAGCGCTGGACCCCTGAAGAAGTCGAGCGCGTTACCGGCGCACCCGGTGCACAGATCGAGCGCGTCGCGCGCACGTTGGTCAACAACCGCCCGGGCACGGTGATCTGGTGCATGGGTGGTACTCAGCACACCAACGGTAACAACAACACCCGCGCTTACTGCATATTGCAGTTGGCTCTCGGCAATATGGGTGTTGCCGGCGGCGGCACCAACATATTCCGCGGCCATGATAACGTTCAGGGTGCGACCGATCTGGGCGTACTGGCCGACACCCTGCCCGGCTACTATGGCCTGGCCGCAGGCTCATGGGCACACTGGGCAAGAGTCTGGGAAGAAGATCTGGACTGGCTCAAAGGCCGCTTTGCCGTCTGGGACAAGGATGGCAAGAGCCGCGCCATGATGAACGAGAAGGGCATCCCGGTTTCTCGCTGGATCGACGGCGTGCTGGAAGCCAAAGAAAACCTCGAGCAGCCCGACAACACCCGGGCCATGGTTCTGTGGGGCCACGCGCCCAACTCGCAGACCCGTATGCTGGAAATGAAGGAAGCCATGGAAAAGCTCGACCTGCTGGTCGTAGTGGATCCTTTCCCGACCGTGTCAGCGGTACTGCACGATCGCAAGGAAGGCGCGTACCTGCTGCCAACCACGACCCAGTTCGAGACCTCCGGTTCGGTCACTGCGTCCAACCGTTCGCTGCAGTGGCGTGAAAAGGTCGTCGAGCCCCTGTTTGACTCAAAGGTCGACCACACAATCATCAAGCTGTTTGCAGACAAGTTCGGTTTCACCGATCGCATGTTCCGCAACATTGCCATTGAGGGCGATGAGCCGGTGATTGAAGACATCACCCGTGAGTTCAACCGTGGCATGTGGACCATTGGCTACACCGGTCAGTCACCTGAGCGCCTGAAGAAGCACATGCAGTACCAGCATCACTTCGACAAGACCACCCTGCGTGCAGTCGGCGGCCCCTGCGATGGCGATATCTATGGACTGCCATGGCCATCCTGGGGCACGGCTGAGATGAACCACCCCGGAACCCCGAACCTGTACGACATGTCGTTACCGGTATCCGAGGGCGGTCTCACCTTCCGTGCACGTTTTGGTGTTGAACGCGACGGCGAGAACCTCCTGGCCGAGGGCGTTTACTCCAAGAACTCGGAGATCAAGGACGGCTACCCGGAATTCACCATGCAGATGCTGATGGATCTGGGCTGGGATGGCGACCTCACCGCTGAGGAACGTGCCAGCATTGAAGCGGTCGCGGGTGCCAGCACCAACTGGAAGACCGATTTGTCAGGCGGTATCCAGCGGGTTGCCATCAAGCACGAATGTGCGCCCTTTGGTAACGCCAAAGCCCGCGCCATCGTCTGGAACTTCCCGGATCCGGTACCGTTGCACCGCGAGCCGCTCTACACCAACCGTCGCGATCTGGTCGCAGACTACCCGACCTACGAAGACAAGACGTTCTGGCGTGTTCCGACCCTGTACGAGTCCATCCAGAAGAAGGACTTCAGCAAGGACTTCCCCCTCATCCTGACCTCAGGACGACTGGTTGAATATGAGGGTGGTGGTGATGAAACACGATCAAACCCCTGGCTGGCAGAACTGCAGCAGGACATGTTTATCGAAGTGAACCCGCGCGATGCGAATAACCTGAACATCCGTGACGGCAAGGACGTCTGGGTCTCTGGCCCGGAAGGCGGACGTATCAGGGTGAAAGCAATGATCACCGAACGCGTCGGCGCAGGCGTTGTCTTCATGCCGTTCCACTTCGGCGGACACCTGGAAGGCGAAGACCTGCGGCACAAGTACCCCAAGGGCTCCGACCCCTATGTCCTGGGCGAATCCACCAACACCGTTCAGACATACGGGTACGACTCGGTCACGCAGATGCAAGAGACCAAATGCACCCTGTGTTCGATCATGCCAGCATAATAAGAGGTACAGAACATGGCACTTGAAGGACAAGCACGAGCAAAGTTTCTTTGCGACGCCGAACGCTGCATCGAATGCAATGCCTGCGTTACGGCCTGTAAAAACGAGCACGAAGTCCCCTGGGGCATCAACCGTCGACGCGTCGTCACCATCGAAGATGGTAAACCCGGCGAGCGTTCAATCTCGGTAGCTTGCATGCACTGTTCAGACGCGCCCTGTATGGCCGTCTGTCCAACCGACTGCTTCTACCAGACCGAAGACGGCGTGGTGTTGCACTCCAAGGACCTGTGTATCGGTTGTGGTTATTGTTTCTACGCTTGCCCATTCGGCGCGCCACAGTTCCCCCAGGCGGGCAACTTTGGCAGCCGTGGCAAGATGGACAAATGCACCTTCTGTGCAGGCGGCCCCGAAGAAGACAACTCCACAACCGAGTTCTCCAAGTACGGTCGCAACCGTATTGCGGAAGGCAAACTGCCTATCTGCGCGGAGATGTGCTCGACCAAAGCCCTGTTGGCCGGTGATGGCGACGAGGTGGCGGACATCTATCGCCAGCGGATAGTGAACCGTGGTTTCGGTTCCGGCGCCTGGGGATGGGGCACAGCCTACGAGAAGAAAACCGGCTAAACCAGCCTGATAACTCCGGGGCCTTCGGGCCCCGGAGTTGATTCTGGCAACGAATTCTTTTTGTTGGTCCCGTTGGAGTGCATTCATGAAATTCAAAATATTGAGTGCCGCCGTTTTTACACTGGCGGCACTGATGGTCAACCCGGGCTTCGCACAGGAAACCCCTGAGGTTGACCGGACGGCTACCGGGGGTGCTCAGACCCTGGAAGATATAATGGCACGCCAGAAACAGCTGGAAGTTGACGACAGCTTCCGGTCTGAAAATCTGGGTAATCAGTCCGATGCGCCGCCGATAGACGGTCCATTGGGAACCCAGGGCGGGACGTCTGTTGCCGATGACTATAGCGCCATTCGGTATAACAAGATTGACCCCAGCACACAGGTCCGTGGCCCGGCCACAGAGGTCCTTATCCAGGATGGAGGCATGGCCTGGTACAAGCTGCGTCAGGGGCCGCTCATTACTTATGGCGGTAGTGCCCTCCTCGGCATCATCGCCCTGCTGGCCCTGTTTTATTTCATCCGCGGCAGAATCCCGATTGAAGGCGGCCCCGCCGGCACAACCATCGAACGGTTCAAACCCGTCGAACGGTTTGGCCACTGGCTGCTGTCCGGCTCGTTTGTGGCGCTGGGCATAACCGGGTTGATTACCCTGATGGGGCGCAGTTTCCTGATTCCAGTGATCGGACAGGAAGCATTTTCCACACTGGCTATCGGTTCCAAGTGGGTTCATAACAACATCGCCTGGGCGTTCATGTTGGGTCTCGTGCTGACGTTTGTTATGTGGGTCGCACACAACATCCCCAACAAACTGGATTGGCAGTGGATCAAAGCCGGTGGCGGATTCGTTGGCAAGAGCCACCCCTCAGCCAAGAAGTTCAACGCGGGCCAGAAAATTGTTTTCTGGACAGTCATGATACTGGGCTTTTCAGTTTCTTTGTCGGGTCTGTCACTGCTGTTTCCATTCGAGCTGTTCATGTTTGCTGATACCTTCGCCCTCATTAACGGCATTATCGGCACCGATTTCCCGACCGTGCTGGCGCCCCATGAAGAGATGCAGCTGGCCAATATCTGGCACTCGATTGTGGCGTTTGTAATGATGGTCGCCATCCTTGCCCACATCTACATCGGCTCTGTCGGTATGGAAGGCGCGTTTGATGCCATGGGTAATGGTCAGGTTGATCTGGAATGGGCGCGCCAACACCACGATCTGTGGGTAGAAGAAGTTCAGGCTAAACAGGTCAAGGGAGAGTCATCGTGAAAGTCATGCTTGCCGGATTTATCGCAGCCCTGATAATTGCTGCTCTGGCCCCGCCTGTTCTTAACCAGCTCGGGTGGTCCTCAGCCGAGCAATACAAAAGTGAGAACGTGCGGCTTGACTGATCAGTCAACGCAGCAGCAAAACGAGGTACACCAGGTCGACGCGGTCGGTCTGGTGTGCCCCCTTCCGATCCTGCGTTTGAAAAAGCGTATCAAGGACCTCCCCAGCGGCACACAAGTCGACTTTATGGCCGATGACCCCACTGGCAGAAAGGATTTGCAGGTGTTGTGTGAGCTCACCGGACACCGGATCGAATGGATTCGTGAAGAGGATGCGGGCGTTATTCGCTATCGTATCTGTCTAGCCTAGCGGGCGTTGGTCCCGAGCCATCACGCGATTGATAAAGTGCCGGTGTTTGCCAAGTGCATTTTCAGCCCCGACGGGCCGCAGCCGAACGACCTGGCCGGGCTGGCACTGGGCCAGCCTTGAAGCCGCCAGCGGTGTGAGGTTGCCAAGTCGCGGATAGCCACCGATCGTCTGCCGATCGTTCAGCAAGGCAATGGGCTGGCCATCCGGGGGGACCTGTAAAGCCCCAAGTGATATGCCTTCGGAAATCATGGAAGCAATACCGCATTTCAGTGAAGGACCTCTCAAACGAACGCCCATGCGGTCGGCCCGGTCGTCCACGTGCCATTCTGCGTTGAAAGCATCAAACAGGCTCCGCCCGGTAAAATCGGCCAACTGGGCCCCGGGCAGCAGGTCCAGAATGGCGGGGGCGGTATAATCAGGCCGCTCCAGCTCGGGCGCTTCGGCGCCGGGGGTCCCGTCTGCCGGGTCAGTGCTTGTCAAAACGGTCAGTTGGTCCCTGTCAGCCAGCCGCTGTCCCCGACCGTTAAAACCACCGAGCTGCTCCCGGACCACGCACGCCGCACTGCCCAGAACCGGTTCAGCAACAAAGCCGCCGGACACCGCAAGGTAGGCCCGCAGGCCGGCAATCGGTATGCCGAACGTCAACCGGGCGCCCTTTCGAATGCGCACGCTGCACCATAACGGCAGGGGTTGCCCATCCTGCTTGGCTGACAGATCCGCGCCCGTTACCGCTATGGTCAGTTCGCATTCCGCCTGAAGTTCGAGGCCGCCAAGGGTGATTTCCACAGCCGGTGTTCCCCAGTCATTGCCCGTCAGGCGATTGGCCCAGGCCCAGGCATGAAGATCGGCGGGCCCGCCCTGGGTGACGCCGAGGTGGCGAACACCGAAACGGCCAGCGTCCTGAAGCAGCGCCAGAGGACCCGCCCGCATTACCCTGAATCCGACCCTGGCGGTGCCTGTGCTCACCGGCCGGTCTCCCTGCAGGCCGGGACCGGTGCGGTATCACCGCCCTCGCTTGCGAAATCTGGCCGGTCAACGGCAACAAACCGGACGCGATCACCCACCTTCAGCAGACTGAAACCGTCCCGGTTGCGATCAAACAGCCGCGCGCTCGTGCGCCCGATCAGGTTCCAGCCTCCGGGCGTGGCCGTCGGATACGCTGCGGTCTGCTGACCGGCAATGGCAACGCTGCCAGCGGGCACGTTTTGGCGCGGTGTGTCCATACGGGGGCAATTGAGGCGTTCATCGAGCAGCCCCATGAAAGCGAAGCCCGGGGAAAAGCCGAGCGCAAACACCCGATAGTCCCGCCGCGTGTGAGCGTCAATAACGGCTGTTTCCGTCAGGTTTGAAAGCTCTGCAACCCGGGCCAGATCAGGCCCCACACTGGGGTCATACCAGGTGGCAATCTCGTGTAATTCGCCCTCTGCGCCGATGCCCTCTTGCGGAGCCAACCTGGCCAGAACCTTTGCCAGCCGCTGACGGGCCTGCCAGGCGCTGATCTGCAGCGGATCGAAAATCACCAGCAAAGTCGTGTAGGACGGCACCAGATCCACCAGCGATTCGCCGAACGCAGCCTCGCAATCGTGAGTCAACGCAGTCAGCCACAACAGGTTGGTTTCCTCGATAGCATCAAACAGGCGCACCATCCAGCCGTCCAGACCGGCAGGCTCAAGCCGCGGCAGGCAGAGCCGGTCCATCAGGCCTTTTCCAGCGAGTCGAGCATCTCGCGGATGCGCCGGACAGCGGCAATGGATTCTTCATTGTCGCCATGGACGCACAGGGTATTCGCCTCCAACACCAGCTCACTGCCGTCGCTTGCGGTCAGGGGTTGACCCGTAGCGATGCGACGGGCCTGGTCAATGATGACTTCAGGGTCATGATGAACGGCGCCGGGCCTGGTCCGCCCGACCAGCCTGCCCTCCGGGTCGTAGGCCCGGTCCGCAAAGGCTTCAAACCAGAGCGTCATGCCATGGCGCTCTGCCTGTTGCCGCATGGTCGCCATGTCCCTTGTGGCCAGAGTCATCAGCGGCAGGGTTGGATCATAGGCTTTAACCGCCCGCGCCACGGCATCAAAAATGTCGGGGGTTTGTGCCATGTCGTTATACAGGGCACCGTGGGGTTTCACGTAACGAACCCGGGTACCCTCCGCCCGGCAAAGGCCGTCGAGGGCGCCGATCTGATAGAGCACCAGGTTTTCGATTTCGCTGGCAGAACAGGCCATAGAGCGTCGCCCAAAGCCCACAAGGTCAGGGTAAGCCGGATGAGCACCGATACTGACCTGATGATCGCTCGCCATCCGCACGGTTCGCCGCATCACATCCGGGTCTGACGCGTGAAAGCCGCAGGCGATGTTAGCAAGATGAACATAAGGCATGACCTCACTATCCACTCCCATCACCCAGGGCCCGAAGCTTTCGCCCATATCCGCATTCAGCTTCAAGGTTGCTTTAACCGGCATCATTCAAACCTCGTTGTTGCTGCGCAGCAGTGCCTGTCTGCCAACCTATCGGGTTTTGACCGTAAGTTCCAGGCGCACACCAGACTGGCTGACTGGGCATGCCGCGGTCCTGAAAAGCGGTCATAGGCCGATTCGGTAAGGCAGCGACAGCCGTTTGCGGATCGACTATTCGCTCTTATTGGTTCCCCTGTGCCGGGCCTTGTCGTAAAGCGCCCTCAGCGCCCGGGGCTTCTTGCCTTTGCCGGACCCGTGGGATTCCAGAATGCGCGTCCAGATCGCCTGCTTCTCGTCCGCGGATAGCTGCTTCCACTGCTTTTTTTCCTGCCTGGTTCGGCCACAGGCTTTACACACCGCCTTTTTATTGAAGTCACAAAGATCGATGCAGGGTTTTTTGGTGACGGGTTCCATAGGATCGGGCCATACTCTCCAGACGTTTCAATAGTAAAGAAGATTGGGGACAACCTACTGCGGATACAATAAGGCGGGCCTTCGGAAAACCGAGACAACCGCCGGTTTGGCTTTACATCAATTTTTCTGATTCATTATTCTGACCTACTCAATGGCGAGAGTTCAGTTTTAACCAGAGCCGGACCCTGAACGTGCGGATGGAGTAAAGGGCATGTATTCACTATCAAGCACCGGCTTCGCACTGCTTGGCGCTGTCCTGATTGCCATCAGCTTTGGGCTGGCGCGCTTCGCGTTCGGCCTTTTTGTGCCTCCCATTCGCGCCGAACTGGGCCTCACGCCCTATGTCATCGGTATCATTGGTGCTTTGCCGCTGGTCAGTTTCGCGCTCACGACCCTCATCGCACCGGTGACAGCCGACCGCTTCGGTGCGCGCAACACGGCGCTGCTGTCCGGTATTTTCGGCGTTGTCGGTCTTACCCTGGTTAGCCAGTCTAACAGCGCATGGATGCTCGGCTCAGGCGTCATTGCCTGTGGCATCTGCACCGGCCTGATGATGCCCGCCCTGACGGCCGCCATGCAGGCCCTCATTGACCGTTCGATACACGGGCGTGTCAGCTCGGTGATGAACGCCGGCACCAGCATCGGCGTTGCCATTGCGGTACCGGCGGTTCTGTTTCTTGCGGACGCCTGGCGCTTGGCGTACCTTGCCTTTGCGGTGCTGGCAGCCATAGGCGTCATTGCCACACGCCTGTTCCTGCCTTCGGTGTCGAGGGTCGTGCCCACAGACGCTGCGCCTCCGCCCCCCATTATGGCTATGCAGTGGTCGCGCCTGCTTCAGCTTTCGCTGTTTGCGTTCGCCATGGGTTTCGTTGCCTCGGCATACTGGACCTTCGGTCCGGATCTGGTGGTGAGCCTCGGTGCAATGCCGTCCGACCATACCGGTTGGCTCTGGCTGGCGGTCGGCATTGCGGGTCTGGGTGGTGCGGCCGTCAGCGATCTGGCCGACCGCAATAACCCCCACATTACGCAGGCACTGATGCTGGCCATGATGGCCGCAAGTATTGCCCTGCTGGCAGCCAGTCCCGGTCAGCTTTTCGTGGTCGCGTTTTCAGGGCTGGTGTTCGGTCTCGCCTACATGAGCCTTACCGGATTGTATCTGATGACCGGCATACGTCTTTTGCCCGGCCGCCTGTCGCTCGGGCCGGTGCTGCCGTTCATAGCCTGCGCGCTCGGACAGGCCGCTGGCTCGCCTGTCATCGGCATGCTGGTTCAGCAGTTTGGATACGCGGACGCGTTTTCCATCTTCTCTGCAATTGGCATCGTAATCGCTGGCCTTTCACCCCTCTATCCCCGGCAGCTCAGCCAGGAGACAGAGTCCGCCGGCGAGGAAGAAACCGGCCTGCAGGCCGCGTTTGACTACCAGTTACAGGACTCGGACGGCGAGCCACTGGAATCCGTCTCGGAGGAGGAGGGGTCGGATCAGACACAGGCCCGGAAACTCTGAGCAATTCCGAAAACGGTCTTATCCGGAACTCTTGGTTTCATCGAAGATCTTTCTTTTTATCAGCAGCCAATAGCTGTCCCGGGCGACGGATTTGATCATCAGAATTCGGACTTTGGTCGGCGTCATTTCATGATCAAAAACATATTCGAACACCGCGTTGAACTCACCGGTTTTAACCCCGTTAAAAAACCGCCCGGAGAATTCATCGCTGCGGGTGCAGGGTGCGACGTCATTGAAAAAGTTCCGGCCAATTACATCCTCGGGCCGGCGACCGGTCAGTTCGGACTCGGCAATGTTGTAACGTAAAATCTTGCCCTCCGCGTCCAGCTCCACGGCGCCGTACATCAGGTTGTCGATTTCTTCATCGCTGAGACTGGACATTGCGTTGCGCAAGTCGTCGGGGTCAAACCTTACTCGTTTCATTTGCGATATCTCCGGAAGGTCAGAATGGTTCAATCAGAAAATATAAGTCGATCTGCCAGGGTTCCCGGCTGCTGAACGGCCCGTGCAAGCTGTTCTATATCCCTGTTTAAAGGGCGGTCACCGGTCAGTCCCGGTGCCCGGCAACGAACCCAGTCCAGCAATGCGGCGGTCGCCGCTCCAAACCGGTTACCGGGACTCTGCGCCAGGCGAAGATCGATTGCCTGAGCGACCATCAAGGCTTCGATGGCAAGTACCGAGTGGAGCAGCGCCAGAAGCTCATTGGTGCGGCGCGCCCCGATGGTTCCCATGGTGACCACGTCCTGATTGTCGCCATTGGTGGGAATGGACTGGATGGAGGCGGGTGTCGCCCTGGTGCGCATCTCGGCAAGCAGGGCACTGGCGCTGACCTGCGCGCCCATAAACCCGCTCTGCAGGCCGTTCTGTTCGGGCTGTAGAAACGCTGGCAACCCTTTATTCAACCGTGGATGGCAAAGCCGGGCGATCCGTCTCTCAGAATGGACCGCCATGGTTATCACCGCATTCGCCAGAGCATCGGACGCCAGGGCCACGTGCTGGCCGTAGAAGTTTCCCCCATGAAGTACACCGTCCAGGTTGTCCGGGAGAATCGGGTTGTCTGTAACGCTGTTCAACTCGATGGCGACAACCTGATTGTGCCAGTCGATCTGGTCACTTACCGCTCCCAGTAACTGCGGCGCGCACCGCAGGCTGTATGGATCCTGCATCGGCGCTTCCAGATAGGACAGCCTGTCCGCCTCGACGCGATGGGAATCCTGATATGGCTGGTCCGACGGTTTTATTAGCTGATTCAGCCAGCGATGAAGTCGTTGCTGGCCGGGGTGCGGACGAACCTCTCCGAAAGCCGGGTGCCAGGCTTCGACCTGGCCATCCAGCACCTCGGCATGGCCGACACAGAGCAGGCTGCTCCAGCGTAAAGCACGCTCGGCGGAGGTTCCGTTGATTCCGGCAATACCCGTCATGGCGGAAGTTCCGTTGACCAGTGCCAGAGCGTCTTTGCCGCCGGGTTCAAACGGTTCCTGGCCGATGTCCCGGAGAACCTCTGCCGCTGGTCTGGGGACACCACCAGCCAAACACATTTCACCATGCCCCATCAGAGCCCCGGCAATATGGGCCAGAGGCGTCAGGTCACCACTGGCCCCCACCGTTCCCATGGACGGGACAACCGGAATGGCATCGTGGTTAAGGCACTGAGTGAGGCAACGCAACGCCCCAGGGGACACACCCGAGTGGCCGCGGGCCAGGGCGCTGACCCGGGCGACCATGGTCGCCCGGGTCTGAAGACGGCTCAGCGGTGCTCCGACGCCTGCGCTCAGATGGGCAATCAGGTTTCTCTGCAACTGATGGGCGTAGTCGCTACCGACCAGGGTATCCGCCAGGGGGCCATATCCGGTGGTGACGCCGTAAATACGGCGGTTTTCCGCCAGATAGCGGAGCAGGCGCTCGTGGCTCTGCGCTACTCCCTGCTGGACAGTGTCGGTCAGCAATAGCGGCAGCCCGTGAACGACGGCTTCCAGTTCACTCAGGGACATGCCCTCTGTCCCGAGCTCAACCCGTTTACCAGTCATTGAGCTTGCCCATCGAGTTACGGGGCAAATCCTCACCCACAGTCAACTGGACCGGTCTTTCCGCGGCAGGCAGACTGGATTTTAACCAGAGACGCAGTTCTGAGGTTATCTGCTTATCGGCCATGTCTTTCGGCACTATGTACGCTTTGAGGCGGATGCCAACGTCGGTGTCTGTTGGCCTCACGGCACAGGCCCGAACTTTTGGGTGACCCTCAATAAATGACCGGACCTGCTCCGGCCAGACATTGGTTCCCCCCACCTGCACAGCGTCATCCCGACGCCTGACCGGCTTCAGTAACCGGTCAGTCTGCCAATCAACCAGATCCGGCAGCGAACAAAGGCTGCCGGTTTGCGATTCAAGACGTTCGTCGTCGTGTTTTTTCCAGTGCGCAAAAAGCTGATAGCCGCTGCCAGCTTCTTCCCGCCAACCAATCCCGCCGGTCTCGCTGGAGCCGTACACCTCGATCATGGAGGTGAGCCCGTTTTCCACCAGACCTCTGATAAGCCCGGACGGACAGGGCGCAGTGGATGTCACACCCCTCACGCCTTCTGGCAGGCGCTTATGCCCTCGCTCCAGGTAACGCCACCATTCCGGAACTCCCAACACCAGATCCCCTGAACGAAGACCCTGGTGAATCGCGTGAATGGCCGCCGGCCCATGGATCAGCGGCAGGTTCATTTCGCTGCTTAACAGGGGGCCCCAGATAAATCCGTAAATGTGGTGAAGCGGCACGAGCGCGATGATGCGACGGGTTCCCGCCACCACCCGCGATATCTCCTGCGTCTCGGAGGTGAGCCTGCCAACGGGCTGTGGAAGGAGTTTCGGCTTTCCGGTAGTGCCACCAGAGCGAAACCACACCTTGTCCAGCGTGCCGTCGTTCAGGTACTCAACGATCAGCTCGCTCCATTGTTGAAGCCGGTTGCGCCTCAGCAACAGCTCTTCTGCACCGGTTTTTTCCAGCTCGAAGAACTCCGCCACTTCCCGGGCAACCGTTAACTGATCGAGGGAATCGAGGGCCGCGCCGCCTTCCCGCAGATTGTCTGATCCCTCAGCCAGCTCTGCCAGCAACTCGTTCGCTGAGACACCTCGGCTCGATGCCAGTGTCGCCGCAACGATGTGCTCCAGGGTGGCTGTGCAATGGTTGACAGTGAGCATTGCTCAGACTCGCTTGACGAAAATCCAGTAACTCTCGTCATCGCCCATCGCTTTCTTCATATGCACTTTGACTTTGGTCGGCTTCATTTTGTAGTCAAAGGTGTACTCGAACATGGTGCTCAGATCACCACTGTTCACGCCTGCCTTGAATTTGCCATAGAACTCTTTGCTGTTGGTGCAGGGCGCCACTCCGGTGAAGAAATTCTTGCCAATGACTTCGCTGGGGTTGCGGCCGGTGATCTCACCTTCGGCTTTGTTGTACTTCAGGATTTTGCCCTTCGAATCAAGATTGATGGCGCCGAACGCCAGTTTTTCGATCTCGCTATCGGACATTTTCGCCAGCTGATTGCCCATGTCGTCAGAGCCAAACTTGACCATTTCCATACAAAACCTTCCTACTGTGTCTGTCGGTGTTTTCTACATACGAGCAAGTCGGTAGACAGATTCCAGAGCCTCGTCCGATTTTGTAATCAATTGTCAAAACGCCATCGGCGGCAGGAAGAGCGGTACCGATCAGGGTCCGGACAGGAACGCAATGATTTCATCCCCGACGATCCCGGGATGGGTCATGTGAATACAATGGCCATCGGTGGGCAACACGCGCAGTGTGCTTTCGGGCATGTGTTTGTGCACATAGTGCCCAACGCTTTCGTTGGCCAGTGCATCCACTTTACTTTGCAGAATCAGGGCAGGATGTTTTGACTGCGGCAACAGGTCACGATAATCCGAGAAAAAGGTCGCTTTCGCAAAGGTCCGGGCAACCAGCGGATCGGTGGAGCAGAAGCTGCCTGAAAGTTCCCCGGTGAGCGCCTCGGTACTCTCACCGCCAAGCACCAGCGGCGCCAGAAAGCTGGCCCAGCCAAGGTGATTCCGATCCATCAGATCAATCAATTCCTGCAGGTCTGAGCGCTCGAAACCGCCTTCATAGTCGGGAGGCACGTTGAGAAAACAGGGCGACGGACAGACCATGATCAGGCTGGCAAAACGATCAGGGTCGGCAATTGCGGCCAGCAGGCCGATGGTGCAGCTGACCGAATGGCCCACAAAATGCACCTGCCGCAGGTCCAGAGCCTCGCAGATCTCGTTGACGTCGCGGGCGTAGCCTTCCAGGCCGGCATAGCGCGACTCGCTGAATGCGGATAACTCAGAGCGTCCCGAGCCCACATAATCAAGAAGCACCAGGGTATAGCGCTCTTCCAGATCCGGCGTGAGAAATCGCCACATTTCCTGGTCACAGCCAAAACCGTGGGCGAGCAACAGTGTTTTTGGACCGGAACCGGTGATGTGAATGTTATTTCGGGCAATGACTTTTTCTTTACTCAGCACTCGAATCCGCCTCGACGTTTATCCGTCAATATTGTGATTTTCTCTGTTTCGACGTCCAGGTGAATTGCTTCTCAGGAGCTTGGCAGACCGAACTTACCGTTGAAATCGTGCTGCCAGTTTTTATGCCAGGTGCTGAATTCCCCGCCTGGCATCGGGCGGGCCATAAAGTATCCCTGCCCCCACTCGCAGCCCAGGTCCACGAGCGTCTGACCGTGCTGAAGCGTTTCGACGCCCTCCGCCACCAGTTGACAGTCAAAGGCTCCGGCAAAGCCGACAATGCCCTTGATAATCGCCAGATCGCCGGCGTTAACCAGCATATCCTGAACGAAACTGCGATCGATCTTGAGAATGTCTACGGACAGCTCCCGGAGATGGCCCAGTGTTGAAAAACCCGTACCAAAATCGTCCAGTGACACCCGGATACCCATTGCCCGGCAGGCGCCAAGTACAGAGGACACGTGGCCAAGATCTTCGATCGTGCTGGTTTCAAGCACTTCCAGTTCAAGGCGCTGTTTTGGAACATCAGGGAAACTCGCCAGAATTCTGCTCAGATCCTGGAAGAAATTCGGATATTGCAGGTGATAGCCCGCTATGTTGACACTGACGTGGACGTCCAGGCCCGCTTTCAGCCATTCCTGAAGTTGAGCCAGGGCGCTGGTAATCACCCATCGGCCCAGATCCAGGCCCAGCGTAGTGTTCTCAAGCAGAGGTAAAAAAGTGTCCGGTGCCCTGAGCCCATCATCCGGGTGGTTCCAGCGGATCAGCGCTTCGGCACCCATGATTTCCCCAGTGCGCATGTTCACTTTCGGCTGATAATAGAGTTCGAACTGACCGGCGGCCATCGCGTCCCGGATGGCCGCCAATTCGCTGTTCTTGTTGCGCTGGTAGGTTTCCTGATTGATATTGAACAGGCAAACCTGGTTGCGGCCCGCCAGCTTCGCCTGATACATGGCCTGGTCTGCCTGTCTTATCAACTGATCAGGCTCTATTTCCTGCGACTGCGGATAGAGCGTCAGGCCCGCACTGGCAGCCAGGTCAAGCGTCAGAGAATCTACCTCAATGGGCTCGGCAATCTGAAGAATAATGCGCGCCAGCGACTCCTCCGCATTCTTTGCGCTGAACTCGCCATGGAGCAGAATGACAAATTCGTCGCCACCAAAACGGGCAATCAGGTCATCACTTCTGAGGTTATTGGCCATTCGCCTGGCCACCAGCCTCAGCACTTTGTCACCGATGTGGTGGCCGTAACGGTCGTTAATCGCCTTGAAACCATCCAGGTCCACGAACGCCAGGGCAAAGGCCAGCTCCCCCGGCTTGCAGTCAATCATGCGCTGGCTCAGATGGTCAGTCATCGCCGCACGATTGGGCAGGCCGGTCAGCTGGTCGGTGTCTGACCGGGTATGAAGCAGGTTCACTTTCCGTTGCAAGAGGGTCCTGGCCTCGGTCAGCTCGCCGAACAGCTGCTCTGATCGGTCGGCACTGCCAATACTCCAGTAGAGGTGTCCTTCTCCTCCCTGATCACGAACAGCGCTCACCACGGCAGGCCTTGGCTCGCCGGATCGGGTCATCAGGGTCAGCCGCACTTCGTCACAGCGGCCTTCCTTTGTGATGATCGGCAACAGGTAGCTGTCGTACATGATCTGGGACGCCCGACTGAGCAAGATATACAGGTCTGCCCCGATCAATTCACCCAGAGGGTGACCGAACTGCTCTTCCAGATAGCGATTGGCGAACAGTATCTGCCGCTGAGCGCCAGACACAAGACAACCAATCGGAAAGTCGTCAGGCGACGTGGTAATTGGCGAATTCATACAACTTATTGTAAAGCCCCATCTTATAGGAACCCTTCAAGTCTGGAACAGAACGCCCGGCCCCGCCAGATGACCAGAATAAAACGGCCGGCTCACCGGCTGACCGTTTCCGCCACCATATCCGCCGTAATGGCGGACAGCGTCCAGCCCAGATGGCCATGACCGGTATTGTAGAACACCGTCGGCAGTCTGCCGGCGCCCACGCGGGGCATCATGTTGGGCAGCATCGGCCGCAGCCCGGCCCAGGGCACCACGCGACGGGTGCTGACACCGGGAAAGCATTCTTCCACCCAGCGGGTCAGCGGCTTTATGCGATCGTCCCGGATGTTGCGGTTGTAGCCGTTAAACTCGGCCGTGCCCGCAACCCGGAAGCGGCCATCACCCAGCCGACTGGTGACCAGTTTGGTGGCGTCGTCCAGCAGGCTGACTGTTGGTGCAGCTTTCCGGGACGCTTCATCGTCCAGTTCCACGGTAATGGAGTAGCCCTTGACCGGATAGATATTCACCCGGTCGCCCAGCTTTGCTGCCAGCTCACGGCTGCCGACGCCGGCACAGATCACCACACCGTCAAAAGTGTCACGGTTCTGCTGTTCGCCATCCCAGGCCGTTACCCAGGCGTGTTTTTCGTCGGCACTCAGCTCGGTGACGGTGTGCTCATATCGGGTTTGCACGCCCAGCCGTTGAATGGCATTCGCCAGCCCGCTGGTGAACTTGTGGATATCGCCGGTAGAGTCACTTTCAGTGAAAAAACCACCGTAGTAGGTGCCTGCGAGTGTCGGCTCGATGGACTTCATTTCGTCGGGTGTGACCGCACGGCGCTCCAGCCCGCCGGCAGCCAGAAGCTTGGACACATGGGCCGCGTGATCAAAGCCGGCCTTGTCGCGATAAATGTGCAGAATACCCTGCTTTTTCAGGTCGAAATCAATGCCTTCATCTTCCGCCCACCGGAACAGGTAATCCCGGGCGGCAATTGCCAGACTGGCGGTTTCGGTGGTGTTTTTCTCATACTGCGGAATGGCCGCAATAAACTCTGCAAACCAGCTGAGCTTGTGCCAGGACGGCGTGGGATTGACCAGCAGGGGCGCATCGCTGCGCAGCATCCACTTCATGCCCTTGGCGATGGTCTGCCAGTTATTCCAGACCTCCGAGTTGGACGCAGAAAGCTGCCCGCCATTGGCGAAGGACGTCTCCATCGCCGCATAGCGATGCTTTTCATAAACCGTGACGTCGTGGCCGCGCTTGGCCAGGGTGTAGGCGGTGGTGATACCGGTGATACCGCCGCCAATAACGGCAATACGCTTGTGATCGCTGTTCATGGAACTCGTCATCGCATTCTCCATAGGCGCCCAGGGTTTCCTTTCTGCGCGACACGGCAGAAAGCACCCCTTCCGTCTATGGACCTGAGAGATTCACAGACCGTTTCCGTAAAACGGCTGTTTGCTCCTTCGGTGTGCCAACTGACGCGTTGTCGGCAGCTCTTCGGAAAGTCGTCGTGCCAGCGGTCCTTTTGCCTGAGAGTTTCCGGGGCAGTTGCTCCTTCGGCGCCGATCTCACAGTTTCAGGCTGTGAGTCAGTCTCTCCCGCTGATACGGCTGGCGCTGAATTTGCACCAGACCTTTTGGAAAATACCAAATAATCCGGGAACACGAAACCTGCTTTCGCTGGCGATCACGGTATATACCCACAAAATGGCGGCGGCGGGTTTTGTCAAAATCATGTAAATCCACAGAAACCGGGGCTGCGCGGTAAACCAACCCGGTTTTTGCATGGTATGTTCTTCTACCCCCGCATTCTGGTAACAACGGAAGCCCGCTGTGTATGAAGGAAGCCATCATCAAGTTTTGCACCCGGCCGGTCGCTGTCATCAGCCTGCTGTTGCTGACAGCCTGTGCAGGCCCGCAAAACAGGCCCTCCCAGCCGGTAGAACTGCCCGCAGCTTTCAGCCAGGCGGGCCGGTTCTCCGTCTCCGATGCCTGGTGGACCGCGTTTGACGACCGCAGACTGGATCGGCTTGTTGAGCGTGCGCTGGATGACAACCTCAGCCTGCGAGCCGGTTATCAGCGATTGCTTCAGGCCCGGGCCGTCGCGGATCGACAGAGGGCCGGACGCTTTCCCACGCTGAATGCCACCTCGTCGGCAGAGCGGCAGGAGTCCGACACCGCCGATTCCACCCGGTTCAGCGCGGGGCTGAGCGCCAGTTACGAAGTGGATCTCTGGGGACGGGTACAATCCCTGAGTGAGGCAGAAGCACTCCGCGCCGCCGCCTCCCTGGAGGACTACCAGGCCGCCGCCGTATCCCTCAGCGGCGAAATTGCCGCCACCTGGTTTCAACTGGTCGAACAGAGGGCGCAACACTCACTGGCAGACAACCAGCTGGAAACCAATCGAACTGTGCTGACCGTGATTGAATCCCGATTTGCCACGGGACAGAGTGGCAGCGCCGATGTACTGCGCCAGCGCCAGCTTGTCAGTGCCTCACGTGAGCGTCTGAACAGCATTACGGGTGAGATCGGCATTCTGCAGAATCGGCTGGCCGTGCTTCTGGGTCAATCACCCGGCCAGGGCAGCGTGCCAGATGGCGCATCGCTACCAGCCCTTCCGCCTCTTCCGGATACCGGTGTCCCCGCCGGCCTGGTTCAGCGCAGGCCTGACCTGCAACAGGCCTGGCGGGTCGTGCAGGCGGCGGACCAGGACCTGGCCGCCGCAATCAGCAACCGTTTCCCCAGAATTTCCATTGATGCCTCGGTCAGCTCACGGGCAACCAGTGCCAGCGATCTGTTCGATAACTGGCTGACTACACTGGCGGGCAATCTGCTGGTGCCCATTGTCGACGGTGGCCAGCGCCGGGCAGAGGTACGTCGCTCCGAGGCGGCGCTGGAAGCTCTGGTTCAGGAATACGGCCAGGCGGTGCTGACCGCCGTTCGCGAAGTGGAGGATGCCCTGGCCCGGGAACAACAGCAAAAACAACGCCTGAAGAGCCTTGAAGAGCAGATCCGGTTCGCAGATACGGCGTACCTTCAACTTCGCAACCAGTACCTCAACGGTGCGGTCAGCTATATCGAGGTACTGAACGCACTGCAGGAAAAGCAGGATCTCCAGCGCACAATCCTTAATACCCGCCAGCAACTGCTCACTACGCGAGTAGACCTCTACCGGGCACTGGCCGGAAGCATAAATACCAAAGAGAGCAGCAGAACATGAGCCAGGCCTTCGACGAAAACACCGTCCGCCCCGAGCAAGGCAGGGCTGGCGTGTTAAAAACCATCGTTGTGTCGTTGTTGATCCTCCTGATCGGTGCTGCCCTGATATGGCTGATCTTCAAAACCGAACCCACTGCAACCCGCAATGACCCGGCCCGTGAAACCGCAATGCTGGTGGATATCCGGACGGTCAGCCGCGGCGATTACACGCCCACCGTTGAAGCCATGGGGCAGGTAATGCCCGCCCGCGAAGTCATCCTGGGCTCCCGTGTCAGTGGCGAAGTCGTCCGGCAAGCCGATGCCTTCACGCCGGGCAGGCGCGTGGAACAGGGAGCCGAACTGCTTCGCATTGACCCGGCCGACTACCAGGCCAGCCTGCTACAGCGGCGCAGCGAACTGCAACAGGCACAGGCCGATCTTGAGCTTGAACAGGGCCAGCAAACGGTCGCCCGTCAGGAATTCCAGTTGTTGGGCGAGGATATACAGGCCGTCAACGACGCCCTGATACTCCGTAAACCCCAGCTGGAACAGGCCAAAGCTCGGGTGGCGTCAGCCCGGGCCGCCGTAAAGCAGGCGGAGCTTGCGCTGTCCCGTACCCGTATCCGCGCGCCTTTTCCCGCGCAGATTCTTAGCCGCGAAGTAACACTGGGTTCCCAGGTCAGCATGGGCCAGTCTCTTGGCCGGTTGGTCGGCACTGATCACTACTGGGTAGAAGCCACGGTGCCCCTGTCCAAACTCCAATGGCTGACCTTCAACGCCAACCCGGACTCACCCGGCGCGCCGGTCACTGTGCACCACGACACCGTCTGGCCTGCCGGTCAGATCCGCAAGGGGACGCTAACGCAGCTGGTTGGCGAACTGGACGATAATGCCCGCATGGCCCGGGTGTTGATCACCATCGCCGACCCGCTGGCGCTTGACCAGGCAGCAGATAAGCCGCCGCTGATCCTGGGTGCGTTTGTGCGCTCAGAAATAGAGGGCAAACCACTGGAAGACGTTGTACGCATCGACCGGTCCCTGCTGCGGCGGAACGATACCGTCTGGGTCATGGAGGATCGCCAGCTTGCCATTCGCGACATAGAGATTGTCTTCCGCGATCAGGATTACGCCTATCTGTCCACCGGGCTGGAGAACGGTGACCAGGTGATCACCAATGAACTCGCCTCGGTGGTCAGCGGCGCCCGACTCAGGCTTGAGGGCGATAATAAAGAAGGCACCGGTAATGAGTGATTCGCCCGGAAAACAGGGGTGGGTCGGTCCGGTTGAGTGGATGGCCCGGAACTCCATCGCCGCCAACCTGATCATGATCATGCTGCTGGCCGGCGGTTTCTGGATGGCCACCGAGGTCCAGAAAGAGGTGTTCCCGCAATTCGCGCTGGATATTGTGCAGGTGTCGGTCAGCTATCCCGGTGCGGCGCCGGAAGAGGTTGAACAGGGCATACTGCTGCCGGTGGAAGAGGCGGTTCAGGGAATTCAGAGCATTGAGGAAATGAGCTCTACCGCCCGCGAGGGCAGCGGCAGCATACGGCTTGAACTGGTGGTTGGCACCAATCGCATGCAGGCCCTGCAGGATATAGAGCAGGCGGTGGACCGTATCCGCACCTTCCCGGAACAGGCGGAGGAACCCAGAGTCCGGCTGATCACGCCCACCCGGGATGTGATGGAACTGACCCTCTACGGTGATGTGGACATCTGGACGTTGCGGCAGCTTGGTGAACAGGTACGCAACCGTTTACTGGCGGAAAACGCGATCACCCAGGCGGTAATCGACAATGTACCCAGCTACCTCACCAGCGTGGAAATCCCCCAGGAAACCCTGCGCAAATACAACCTGACCCTGTCTGAAGTGGCCAGCCGCATCGAGCAGTCCAGCGAAGACATTCCTGCCGGTTCCATGGCCACCGGCACCGGCGACATTCTGCTGCGCCTGAAAGACCGCAAGCAGTGGGCCGAGGCCTTTGAACGCATCGTTATTCTCAATGCTGACTCTGGCGGGGCCGTCACCCTGGGCGACATTGCTACCGTTCGCGACGGCTTCGAGGAAGGCGGATTCCATTCCCGTTTTAACGGCGTACCGTCCGTTGAGATCGAGATTTTCCGCACCGGCGATCAGTCGCCGCTCGACATAGCCGCCGCCGTAGAAGGCGTGATGGCAGACCTGGAAGTCACGCTTCCCGATGCCGTCAATATCCGGATCGACAGCAACCGGGCCGAGCAGTTTGAAGACCGCATGGATATGCTGCTGGAAAACGGCGTCATGGCCATGGTGATCGTGCTGGTGATCCTCAGCCTGTTCCTGGAATACCGGCTGGCGTTCTGGATCATGATGGGCATGACCATATCCTTTGTCGGCAGCGTCCTGTTCCTGCCAGTAATGGATGTCAGCATCAACATGATCTCCATGTTCGGCTTTCTGATGGTGCTGGGAATAGTGGTGGATGACGCCATTGTAGTGGGCGAAAACATCTACGAGTACCGGGAACGGGGCATGAGTTTTATGGACGCCGCCATACAGGGCGCCAAAGACATCGCCGGGCCGGTGACCTTCAGCATACTGACCAACATCGTCGCGTTCCTGCCACTGCTGTTCATACCCGGGGTGACCGGCAAGTTCTGGTGGCCGCTGGGCGTGGTCGTCATTCTTGTGCTGGCGATCTCGCTGATCGAAGCCCTGTTCATTCTGCCTGCCCACCTCGCACATAGCGGAAAAGGCCGTGTGACCGTTTACGGCCACTGGATGCACAGCGTTCAAAGAGTATTTTCCCGTGGCTTCCAGACGGTGGTGGACCGGGGCTATCGGCCGCTGCTCAATCTGGCCCTGCGCTTTCGCTACATCACGCTGTCCGCAGCTCTGACGATCATGGTGGTATCGGGAGCTTACGCCGTCAGTGACCATATGGGCATGATCATGATGCCGGAAGCACCGGCGGATGAGATCGAGGCGGGGCTGAGACTGCCGGTGGGAACCACGGCCCGTCGTGCGGAAGAAATGGCGCTGGCGATTACCCGGGACACCCAGCGCCTGTTCGAGGAAAACAACCTTGAGCGCAACGTGGAGGGCATCAAAACCAACGTGCGCGGCGAACAGTTCATCGACGTGGAACTGGTGCTTCTGCCGGAGGAAGAACGGACCATGACGGTGAACGCCATCATCGAGCTATGGCGGACCCAGCTGGGCGATTTCAAGGGTGTCGATCAGATCACCTTTGAAGCCGAACAGGGCCCCGGCAGCTGGCGGGATGATATCAGCGTGGACCTCAGCCACGTGGACATCGACACTCTGGCCCGGGCCAGCCAGCGTTTCGTGGAGGAAATGGAGCAGATCAGCCAGACCCGCAACGTCAATGATAATTACAGCACCGGCAAACCCCAGTTCAATATAAGCCTGACTGATGAGGGCCGCGCGCTGGGGCTGTCCGGTGCCGAGGTTGGCCGCCAACTGCGGGACGCCTTTTATGGCAGTATCGCGCTGCGCCAGCTACGGGGTATTAACGAAAACGAAGTGCGCGTCAGGCTGCCGGAGTACCAGCGGCAGGATGTGCATTACCTGGAAAATTTTGTAATCCGCACGGCTGAGGGGCAGGAAGTGCCGCTGATGGACGTGGCCTCAGTGACCATCAGCGAATCCCTGCGTTCCATTGATCGCCGGGACGGTCGACGGGTCATCACCGTGGGCACGGATGTGCAACCGAAATCCGCGACCTCCCAGGTACTGGAAGTGATTCAGGTTGAGATACTGCCGCAACTGCGCGGGGACTTCCCGGGGCTGACCTGGACTTTCCAGGGCAGCCAGGCGGATCTGCGGGAATCCACCTCCGCTCTCTGGGGTGGTTTCGGGCTGGCCATGTTTGCCATCTTCGCCCTGCTGGCGATCGCCTTCGGCAGCTATCTGCAACCTCTGGTGGTGATGCTCGCCATTCCCTTTGGCGCCGTCGGGGCCATCATCGGCCACATGATCATGGGCATGGAACTGTCGCTGGTCAGCATCATGGGCATCGTCGCCCTGTCTGGCGTGGTGGTGAACGACTCGCTGATCATGGTGTCCTACGCCAACCGCCAGCGCGAGCGGCTGGGCCCCGCCCAGGCCATCTATGAAGCAGGCCTGCGCCGTTTCCGGCCCATCGTGCTGACAACCCTGACCACCTTTGGCGGCCTGACGCCGATCATCACCGAAACCTCCCTGCAGGCCATCTATCTGATCCCCATGGCGGTGTCCCTGGGCTTCGGTATCGTGTTTGCCACCGCGCTGATTCTGTTTCTGGTGCCGTGCCTGTATCTGGTGCTGGAAGACTTGAAGGGATGCTTCGCCCCCGCTTCCAACCACAAATACGCCAGTTCCTGAGGCGTATCTGTACCCGGTCTGATTCAGTGATCGGTCACTGGAGCTCCCTGGCATCGGTTGAGTCCGGCACCGCCTGCCCTTCCCGTCGATGGTTCACAAAATTCAAGGCCAGCAGGAGAAGAATCGTTACCGCTGCGGCGATTTCTATGGCCAGCTCGGGGTAGAAAACCCCGACAACCGCAACACTCAGCCCCACCCGCATCCACACTTTCATATAGGTGAACAGGAAGCCCTCCAGCGCTGCCGCAAAGGCCGCCAACGCCAGAATCGCTATGAATCCGTTCCACAGCACAATGGGTATCGGCCCACCCTCGATGATTACCGGGTTGAACACCATGAACAGTGGAATAAGATACAGTCCTTTGGCGAACTTCCACGCCTGAAAGCTGGTTTCCATGGTCTTACTGCCGGCAATGGCCGCACCCGCATAGGCCGCGAGGGCCACAGGCGGGGTGACGTTGGAGTCCTGCGAATACCAGAACACCATCAGGTGGGCGACCAGCAGCGGAATGCCGAACTCGTTGGTCAGGGCCGGCCCCACCAGCACAATCAACACGATATAGCTGGCCGTGACCGGCAGCCCGAGGCCCAGAATCAGGCTGGCAATAATGACCATCAGAATGGCCAGCAGAATATTGCCGTCCGCGAAGGCAATCATCATGGATGAGAACTTCAGGCCCAGGCCCGTCAGACCCACCACCGCCACCACAATACCGGCAATCGCACAGGCGATACTCACAGAAACTGCATTTCGCGCGCCCAGATCCAGGCCCTGAAGCAGTTTGATACAGCCAGCTCGCAGCGCCTGTTTCAGCGCCACGGCCAGTTGGTTATCGGCCCTGCCTTTTCTGTAAGCAACAAAAAGCCCGTTGAGGCCCGCAATACCGATAATACCCGTCACCGCATAGAAGCCGACCCGCATTGGCGACAAGCCAATCACCAGCAGATAAACCAGCATGATGATGGGAATCAGAAAGAACCAGCCGGCGGCCATCACGTCCCGCACCTGAGGCAGTTCACTGGAAGGCAGGCCCTTCATACCCTGCTTGATGGCAATGATGTGCACCAGAAGGTACACCGTCGCAAAGTACAGCAGCGCCGGAAAAATACTGACCTTGACGATATCGAGATAGGGCACCCGGGTGTACTCGGCGATCAGAAAGGCGCCCGCGCCCATCAACGGGGGCATGATCTGCCCGCCCGTGCTCGCGGCGGCTTCAATACCACCGGCCTGGGCCGGACGATAGCCCAGTTTTTTCATCAACGGGATGGTAAACGCGCCGGTCGTGACCACGTTTGCGATGGCGCTGCCGGAAATCGAGCCCATGCTGGCCGACGCAAGCACCGCTGCCTTGGCCGGGCCGCCGCGTTGCTTGCCCGTCGCCGCGAATGCGAGGTCAATGAAAAAGCGACCCGCCCCGGTCACCTCCAGCATGGCCCCGAACAACACGAAGATAAAAACAAAGGTAGCGGCAACGCCCAGAGGCAAACCGAAGATGCCTTCCTGCCCCAGGAACAGCTGCGCGCCCACTCGGTCAAACGAATAACCACGGTGGCTGAGAATTCCCGGCATCCATTCGCCGAATCCCGCCAGAGGCCCCCGGGAGCCAAGCACCGCATAGAGAATGGCCACAATGCCAATAATGGTCAGCCCGGTGCCAACCGCTCGCCTGCTGGCCTCCAGCAGCGTGATCGTACAAACCCACGCCATCACAATATCGGTATCACTCCAGAACCCCGCACGGCCCATGATGTCGTCCAGGAACCAGACCAGGTAAAGCCCGGAGGCGGCAGACGAAAAAAACAGAACCGTATCGAACAGCGCCGCTATGGGACCGCGTGGCTTGCCCGCCCTGGGGCCGAACATCAGAAAACACAGCATCATCACCAACGCCAGGTGAATACCACGCTGGTAGAACAGTCCCAGTGGCTGGATGCCGGCGCTGTACAACTGGAAAAGCGACAGGCCGATGCCGACAAAAGCAATAAACCAGACCAGGGGCCGGGGACCACTCATGGGCGTTGGCTGCCATTCGCCGGGGGTACTGAAAGGGATGGCGGTTTGTTGACTCATTGAAACTCGATTCCTTGTTCCCCGACCGCGACCAGGCGGATTTCGACACGCTTGTTCGCAGCCAGGCGACTGAGACTGACGATGTGCGAATCCACTTTGATGCGATGGTTCACGGAGTCGGAACCCACGCGCAGTCGAAGGGCGTTATTAGTTATGGGTACGTTCATATCCACAATGCGATAGCCGTGCTGGTTGTCTGACTCAAGCGTTCCACGACCGGAGATATGACCCAGACCCGCGGCAAAATCCGGGGTCTGACTGCTGTCCAGGAAAAGCTGGCCGCCCTCGGCCCTGAAGCAGTCAACCACCGGAAACCCCTGCACCGAATGGTTCCACACCAGACACCACCGCGCTGACGCCGGAAGGCTGATCCGCGCCAGTGTATTGGTGTTGCTATCGGTGACGGCCAGCTGCCAGGCCGGGCTGCCTTCAGCCTGAACCACCATGGGTAGCAACACCCATGACAGTGGAAAAATCAGGCTGCAGGCTCTGAGTTTCAGGCCGTGGAACATAGCGCCCCGCGCCCCGGTTACTTGCGCAGATTGGCCGGTATGGATGCGCCAATTTCCTCGTAATACCGGATAGCACCCGGATGCAGGGGAATCGGAGTTGATCCGAGGCTGAACTCCACCGTGGTGTCGTTGGCCGCCGGATGGATGGCGCGCAGGTCTTCCACTTTTTCGAACAGAAGTTTGGTGATCTGATAGGCAAGCTCTTCAGACATGGCGGTGTTCACCGTCAGCACGTTGGGAATACCAATGGTGTTCGTCGGTGCATCAAGACCCTCGTAAATACCGGCCCGCAGTTGGTAGGGCGCAAACACCGGCACGGCCTCACGGGCATTGGCTACTTCCTGCTCGGACAGCGACACCAGCGCGATATCGCGAGTGGTGGCCAGGCTCACAATCGAACTGGTCGGCGGGCCGACGCTCCAGAAAGCAGCATCAATATCGCCGTCACGAATGGCATCGGCGGATTCGTTGAAGTTCAGACTGCGTTCATCGAAATCGCCAAAGCTCAAACCGTTCGATTCCAGTAGCGCCTTGGCGTTGACTTCCGTCCCGCTGCCCGGGGCGCCAACTGATACACGCTTACCGGCCAGATCGGACAGCGACGTAATGCCGGAATCCGCCAGCGTGACGATCTGAACCGCGTTGGGATAGAGTGACGCAATGGCGGCTACATCCAGCTTGTTGCCATTGAACCGATCACCACCGTGGTAAGCCTGGTGAACGGTGTCGGCGAGCGCAATGGCCAGATCAGAGTCCTGGCGATGAACCAGCCCCATGTTCTCCACTGACGCACCGGTCACTTCGGCCACAGCTTTGTAACCGTCAATCTCATTACTGATCAGTTCTGCCAGGCCACCCCCCAGCGGATAGTAGGTCCCCCCGGTTCCGCCAGTCGCGATGGAAAGGTTGGTCTCTGCCTGAGCCGCTCCGGCGCCGATCAGCAGGGAAGCGCTGGCTGCAATAAGCAACTTTCTCATGGTAATCACCTCATTATTATTGGAATGGTATCAATGTCGGAACGCCTTCAATGACACCTACAGACTAGTGCAGCATGGGTGCCCGCGCCATAACACCCGCCGCAAGTTTATCGGCCAGGTAAATCAGTGCATGGATCGTCAGAATTTTGCCGGCCGACTTGAAATGATGAGCCAGAGTCGACCGTTTTACGTCTGATAATTCGCAACCGGTGCTGCTGATTGATATTTCAGCTATGCTGTCAGTGTTAATGACACGAACCGCTAAAAAAGGCGCTTCATGAGTCCGAAAGTCCGGCAGACCATTGCTGACCTGCTCAGATTAACCGCCGCCGCCACCGGGCATCATCGGCTCGCGATTATGTCGGACCGTGGGTCGGACCCCATTGTTTATCCGGTAGAGGGCTCGCCTGCTGCCGAACCTTTACTCCGAGCAAGCTACCCGCTGGTCGACCGCACCCGAAAAGACCCTTTTAGCCTGGATTCACAGACGCTGTTCGCCGAATCGGGCCCTCCGGACGGCACTCTTCTTCTGCAAAACAAAACAGTGGAGGCGGTAAATCTTTTTGACAGCACGGGCCAGCACCTGGGCATTCTGTTTGCACTGGATCAGTCCCACGACACCTCGTCCATTGACGGACAGCTCGGGTTAGCCCGCATAGCCAGGCTGGCTGAACCTCACCTGGAGGCGGATGCCTTCAGGAATCAGGCAGTGGAAGATCTGGAGCACAGTTTCAGTATCAACCGCGCCATTCTGGAAACGCTCTACGATGCGGTGGTGATGACCGACCTGAAAGGCATTATCCACAGTGTAAATCCTGCCATGGAGCGCATGTTCGGTTACCCGGAGAAAGACCTGATCGGCCGGCCCATCACCCGATTGATGCCACCGGAGATAGCCCACCACCATCCGGACTATATGGAAGCCTACGCCAGAGGCCAGACACCGGGAAAAATCATGGGCAACCTGCGGTCCGTGCAGGCCATGCGCGCGGACGGAACCCGTTTTACGCTGCAGATTGCCGTAACCGAGACAACCGTCGGGTCCGAGCACCTGCTGGTTGCCGCAATGCAGGACATTACCGAGGGCGAGCAGGCCCGGCTCGACCTCACGCGGTTCCGGAAAACCCTGGATAGCACCCTGGACTGTGTGTTCATGTTTGACGCCGCAACCCTGAATTTTCTCTATGTTAACCAGGGCGCGATGGATCAGTTGGGCTACAGCCGCAGAGAGCTCATGAACATGCACCCGTACGATGTGAAGCCAGAGTTCACGGAGAAGGAGTTCCGGGCTCTGGTCAGACCCCTGGTTTCAGGGGAAGTGCGCCGCCTGAATTTCCAGACCGTTCACCGGCACCGGGAGGGTCACGACATCCCGGTGGATGTTTTACTGCAACATGTGACCCTGGAAACCGACCCGCCCCGGTTCATTGCCATAGTCCGGGACATTTCCGAACAGCAGAAGCACGAGAAGGCGATTGAGAAACTCGCTTACTTTGACCCGCTGACCAACCTGCCAAACCGGCAGCTGATCCGGCGGAATCTGGGCAAGTCGATGCAGACAAGTGCCAGCTCCGGATGCTATGGCGCCGTATTGCTAACCGACCTGGATGACTTCAAAACGGTCAACGACACCCTGGGGCACCGTCATGGCGACAACCTGCTTATCGAAATATCGACGCGTTTTTCTGAGGTGCTGGGAAACCAGATGTCGCTTTCCCGGCTCGGTGGTGACGAGTTCCTGATCGTTCTGAACACCACCTACAGCAGCCGCAAGGCCGCTCTTCAGAGTGTCATGGACACCGCGCGACAGCTTCTGACCGCAGCCGTCGAATGCACCGACACCCTGGGCAGCGGCAGGCCGGTTTCGACCAGCATCGGCATTGTTCTTTACCGTGACGCAACAACCCCGGCCAGCGAAATCATGCGCATGGCCGATATCGCCATGTACGACGCCAAAACCAAGGGAAAGAACAGTTACAGCATCTTCGATGAGGCCATGCAGAAAAAGTTGCTTGAGGAGCACAGCCTGACCGTCGAGCTGAATGCCGCCTTTTCAGTGGACGACGAAATCATCCCCTGGTTTCAGCCCAAAATTAACCATCGCGGTGAGTGTATTGGTTTTGAGGCCCTCGCGCGCTGGATGCACCCCTATCACGGTTTAATGTCCCCGGCCGGTTTTATCGAACTTGCCGAGAAAAAAGGCCTGATGATCCTCCTCGGGGACCGGATACTCAGCCACAGTTGCCGGTACATGAGCGACCTGCGCCGGCGCTTCGCAGTTGATGACTGGACCATCTCCGTCAACATCAGCCAGAGCCAGCTGGCCATGAGGGATTTTCCCGAAAAGGTGGAGAGCATTCTGGCGGACACCGGCCTGCCTGCCCATGCCCTGATACTGGAGATCACCGAATCCGTGATCGCAGAAAATATCCAGCACAGCGTCCGGCAGATGGAACAGCTTACGGCAATCGGCGTCACCTTTTCACTGGACGATTTTGGTACAGGCTATTCTTCGCTCTCCTACCTGCGGGAACTTCCCATCGGCGAACTGAAAATTGACCAGAGTTTTGTCGAGACACTGCTTCAGGACGAGGAGGGTTACGCCATTGTGCGGGCGATCCTCAGCCTGGCCCGCAGCCTGAAACTGTCGGTAATCGCCGAGGGCATAGAACAGGGTGAGCAGTGGCAGGCCCTCAAGGATCTCGGCTGCGAGGGCTTTCAGGGCTATTTCTTCGGTCGGCCCCAGCCGCCGGGTGAGATCATCGAAGGTCTGGAGCAGGGCCATCTGAAGATCGGGCCCTGACGCCCTGGCACATGGGGCAGAAATAGAGGCGTCGACTGGCTATCTGCACCTTCGAAATCGGCGTGTCACAGTCATGGCAGGCCTGGCCATCACGGTCAAACACCATGTGCCGGCGTTGACCAAAGGTCCAGCCAGCCTGTTTCAGCCGCTCGGCCCTTTCGGGATCGTTGGTAACGCCTTTCAGGCGATACGCGCGGCTCAGCATCTCCAGAATGGCCTGCGCAAGCCGCTCGCGGTCGGCGGGCGCCAGGTCTCCGGGGCGGGTAGAGGGCGCAATCCGCGCTTCGAACAGAATCTCGGAGCGAAGGTAGTTACCGATGCCAGCCACAAATCCCTGATCCAGCAACAACCCGCCAAGGGCACGGCCGGCGAACCGCTTATCGTCGAAGATCGCCATCAGATCGCCAATATCGACCGCCTGGTTCAGCGGGTCCGGCCCCAGCCGGCTCAGATAACCCACCTGATCCAGGGCATCCGGCCGAACCACAAAAATGTCCGAAGCACTGAACAGCCGCGCGGCTTTTCGCAACGCAAACACGGCGAATCGCAGCTGTCGATTGGTGCTCGGCTCTCTGTCCGCGGCGCCAGTTCGCCACTTCCCGTAAAGCTGGTTGTGGCTGTATACGCACCAGGGGCCGTCTTCGGCCGTGGCTTCAAAATGCACCAGCACCGCTTTTCCCCGGGCTTCAACGCAAGTGACCTGGCGCCCGGCAAGCTCCGCCTCAAACGGTTTGAGATGATCAAAGGCAAAGAACACCTGCCGGGCCGTCCGGCCCACAATCGCCTTGCCGATATCGTCCACCATGCGTCGTATTTCAGGGCCTTCCGGCATTGCCTCACTCCACAAACATTCGGTTTCCCAACAGCTACGCTCGGGATGGGTTTTCGGTGTAACCGACAGAGCCAATCGGCGGGTTCATCGTAATCACTGGGTAGTCATTTCACGAGAGGCGCGCCACCATGAGCGGACGCTCTATGCTGCAGAAGGCCATCGCACTGGCAACACTCGCACTGGTTGCCGCGACCACAAGCCTGTGGTTGATGAAAGCTCCGGCGCAGAGCGCCCCAGTTACCCTGGTGCCACTGGCGTTCGCCGATGAACGCGGGGCCAGTGCCTGGAGCTCCGCAACCAGAGACCGGTTCCAGAAGGATACCGCCAATCAATGGCCGCTAACGGACACCGAGAAGCAGGCGCGGGGTGGCAGAAATCCCCTTGCATGGCTGCCCTCCCTGGAACAGTGCCGCTATATCAGCCGGTTTGTCGACGTTATGCAGCGCTATGGCCTCGACAGCAACGACGCCGAAATGCAGAGACTTCGCGAACAGCGACAACGCTGCTACACCCAGTTCCAGTAGTGTCTGTTAATGTTAACCTTAATCCTGTAACAGACTGACACACCGTTTCCCGACGCAACCTGATGAGGCCCAGCAATGAGAAAAAACATCCTGATCACCGGCGCCAGCTCCGGCCTTGGCGAAGGCCTGGCGCGAGCCTGGGCGGCAAAAGGCTGCAATCTGGCGCTTTGTGCCCGCAGGGCGGATAAACTGGAAGCGCTGCAACGGGAGCTGCAACAGGCGTACCCGGAAATCAGGGTGCTGGTGACCGGGCTGGATGTGTGTCACTACCAGCAGGTGTTTGAGGTGTTCCGCGGGTTCAAGGAAGAACTTGGCAGCCTGGACCGGGTCGTTGTGAACGCCGGCATCGGCAGCTCCCAGCCCATCGGCCGGGGGCATTTTGACGCCAATCGCCATACCGTGGAAACCAACGTCATTGGTGCCCTCGCCCAGAGCGAGGCGGCGATGGAAATTTTTAGGGAGCAGAACGACGGGCATCTGGTGCTGATGTCCTCGGTCAGCGGTGTGCGGGGATTTCGTGGCCCGCTGAACGTCTACGCGGCCACCAAGGCGGCCGTTGCATCACTGGCCGAGGGCCTGCAGCTGGACACCCGCGGCAAACCCATTAATGTCAGCAACATCATGCCCGGTTACATCCTGACCGACATCAACCGGGATGCCGAGAGTGCGCCGTTTCGGGTCGACCTGGATACCGGCGTGAAAGCGCTGGTCCGGGCCATCGAATCCGAAAATCGCCGCGCTTATGTGCCCTGGTGGCCCTGGACACCTATGAGCTATCTGCTCAAAGCCATGCCGTTCAGTCTGTTCGCCAGGTCCATGTGACGGTCCACTGGCAGACCCCGTCTGCCAGTGCCCCATCCTTATTTGAAGCGGACGACCAGCTCATGCAGATCACTGGCAATGCGGTCCATCCGCTTCGAGCTTTCCGTTGACTCCTCGCCCTTGCTCAGGTTTTCCGACGCCAGAGCCGAAATATGCTCGACCTGCTCATTGATCTGATCCGCAACCTGCGCCTGCTCTTCCACAGACGCTGCCATTTGCGTGGCCATCTCGGCTATGGTGTTGACCGACTCGGTAATCTCACTGAGGGACCGTTCCGCCTCCAGCATTTTTTCCAGGCCGCTGTCGGCCGCAACGTTACCCTCTTTGGCAATTTTTACCGAATTGGACGAGCTTGACTGAAGTGTATTAATGATGACGTGGATTTCCTTGGTGGAATCCTGGGTGCGGCGGGCCAGGTTACGAACCTCATCCGCCACGACCGCAAAGCCGCGACCGTGCTCACCCGCGCGCGCCGCTTCAATAGCCGCGTTAAGGGCCAGCAGGTTGGTCTGATCGGCAATTTCTTCAATGATCTTGGCGGCACCGGCAATTTTACCGGTCTCCGAAGCCAGTTCCTGCACCGACTCGCTGATGTTGTGGACCGTCGATTTCAGGTCCTCGATAGCCTCGCGGGTGGCCGCCACAGTGGAGGATCCCCGGGTAGCGAACTCGCGAGCTCCGTCTGCCTTCTCTGCGGTCTGCTGCACGTTGGAAGACACTTCCGCAATGGTCTGTGACATCTCATGAACGGCCGCCGCCACCTGCTCCGTTTCACCCTGCTGGCAACGCAGGGTTTCCTGGGCTTCATACTGCAATTCGAGGCCGTGCATGGCACCGGTTTTGGCTTTGTCGGCGGAATCCTCGATCCGGGTCAGAACCGCATCCAGATGGGCCTGCAGGGCGCGAACAGCCACCTTGATACGCCCCAGTTGCAGGTCATCGTCGGTGTAGCTCTTTGCCGCCAGATCGTCGGTGAAAGACTTGTCCATCATCGACGTGATCGAGGTCAGCAACCGCTGCTTTGAAAGGTTTACCCAGACGGCGTAAACGACAACGCCCACCAGCAGCGCCAGTTCCGAAACCACACTCTGACCCACTCCGAACAGGACGGCCGCCACAATCAGTACCAGGCCAAGAAACAGGGTGCTGGCACTTAGCCGGCTCAACAGGGTTGTTGTGCTTTTCCCGGCACGGATCCGCGAATAAAGCTTGTCTGCACGCTCGACATCCTGACGGGACGGACAGCTGCGCACAGACTCATAGCCAATGATGGCACCCTTCTCGGTAACCGGGGTAATGTACGCGCTGACCCAGTAAAAATCGCCGTTTTTGCACCGGTTCTTGACCAGGCCCATCCAGGGTCGCCCCGCTTTCAGGTGGGACCACATATTTTCATAGGCGGCCGGCGGCATATCCGGATGCCTTACAATGTTGTGAGGCTGACCAATCAGCTCCTCGCGGGTAAAACCACTAATTTCGACAAATGCATCATTACAATGCTGAATTTTACCTTTCAGGTCGGTTGCGGAAATAAGCTTCTGAGATTCCGCAAATTTACGCTCGGTGTTGGTCACCGGCAGATTTTTACGCATTGCCAAGATCCTTTTTATAAACTGAAACAAGCGTCGAAAGGGCCAGTATAGTTAACGGCACCAATCTGTTGCTCTGAAGTTCACGGATTATTTTTATTTGCAGATGTCCGCACACCCCGGATTTTCGATAGGCGCGGGCAGGTCTGGTCCGCGAAAACAGCAACTTTCTATCATCGCCAAACATCAGTAACGTATCGGCCAGCTATACAACCACGACGATGGAATCCACCATGGAACGATCCGAATACCCCGTGCTTTACCCCATGATTACCCGCTGGATGGACAACGATATCTATGGTCACGTCAATAACGTGACCTACTACTCCTATTTCGATTCCATCGTTAATCGCTACCTGATCGAAGAAGGCGGACTGGACATCCACAACGCGCCGGTGGTGGGCTTTGTGGTCAGCTCCAGCTGTCAGTTCAAAAAACCTGTGGCCTACCCTGAAGCGCTTGAAGCAGGGCTGCGGGTGCTGAAAACCGGCACCCGATCGGTCACCTATGAGGTTGCCATTTTCCGACAGGATGACCCGGATGCGGCTGCCATCGGGGAACTGGTTCACGTCTTTGTAGACCGCGCCAGCAACAGGTCTTCACCGATTCCGGCAAACATCCACGCAGCACTTGAGCGTATAAACGCCCACATCAGATAACTGTACATTTATACAGTTTTGCAGTATGGTTACGATAACTGTCACTCGCCGATTTCACCAAGTGAGACCGCATGAGATCAGAAAGCCAGCCTGCAAGCTTTGCCACCATCAGACGGCGCTTCGAGTTTCGCAGCATTGAAATCGGGCGATGGGTGTCGGAGCCCGAAAAAGACCGGGCAGCCATGAGGTTCCAGCAGGCCCTGAACGACCTGATGGACGTTCTGGGCGGCCCGGAGCATCTGATCTCCCTGCGCCATACCCTGGGCCTGCAATATGGCATTGGTGGCAGACCCGGGGTTGCCGCGCACTATATTCCCACCACCCGGCAGCTGGCACTGGCGAAAAACGCCGGCGCGGGCAGCCTGGCCCATGAATGGTTTCATGCCTTTGATCACTACATGGGAAACCGCATGTTCAGAAAGCCGGAAAAAGGTCTTTTTGCATCGAAAGGCTGGCTTGAAAGCACTTCGCTGAAACCTCATCCGCTCAACGGCCTTCTGGCAGAATGCTTCAAAGCGGTGATGCTGAATGCAAATGGCACTGAACCCAGTGAGCTTTTTCTGTGCTCCCGCAAGGCAGACGCCGCCATGGGAGTGCTTTATTACGCCAGGCCGGAAGAGATGTGCGCCAGAGCATTTGAAGCCTTCGTTGAAGACGCCCGACCCATGAGCAGCTTTCTGGTCCGCGGCAGCCGGCATTCAGATGAGGCCAGGACCGGCCTGTATCCGCAAGGCGGGCAGCGTACGGTCATTAACGAGGCATTCCAGCGGTATTTTCAGTCTCTCGGCGGTGCGCTTTACCGGGAATTGGCGGACGCGACCATGTCGTCGTAATGACGATAGAAAACCCCGGTTTTTCCGGATGAATCGCCAGCCAGCCCGACTGCGTCATTGACCATGGCTCTGGCCACCAGCGCCGCATCAATACCCCGATACCGTCTCAGCCGGCCCTGCAACAGGCAGTTAACGGCGGGCATGGCCCTGATGCCCAGCGCTTCCGCGGACCGCTGCTCGGATCGTCCGTTCATCAGCAGCCCCGGCTGATAGATAGAGAGGTAGGGAAAAGCGAGTTCCTTCAGGCCATCTTCCAGTTCGCCTTTCACCCGGTTGTAGAACACCGGGGACCCCGAAAAAGCACCGATGGCCGACATCAGAATGAACCCTGTCACGCCCTGCCGTCGCCCCATTTCTGCCGCTTTCATGGCGTACCCGTAGTCGATCTGCCGGAAGCGTTCGCGGGAGCCTGCTTTCTTTATTGTTGAACCGAGGCAGCAGACAATTACATCAACCTTGAACAGACTTTCATGACGTTCCAGATGGTCAAAATCCACCGCTTCCTGTTGCAGTTTGTCGTGGTCAATGGGTATTTCACGGCGCACGGGCGCGACCACCTGTGTCACCGCATCGGACGCCAACAGCCCCTCCAGCACCCTGCCTCCGGTCAGCCCGGTCGCACCCAGTAACAGTACTTGCATTATCTGACTCCCAATGATCCGGCCTGTGTCCCGGCCTAGCGCTTTTCCGCGCCCCTGAGGATGGCGTGCAACAGTTCTTCCGCATCGAATTTGGTCAGGGCTTCGTCTGCGCCCACCTGAGTGGCGTAGCTGACGCTCATCTCACTGTTCAGTGAGGTATGCAGAATGATATAGGGCTGTTTCAGGCTGTTATGGTCCCGCACATTGAACGTTAGCTCATAGCCATCCAGCCCGGGCATTTCAATGTCGCTGACCAGAATATCAACGGGCCTGCCTTCGTCTTCTGCCTTTAGCAGTCGGTCCAGCGCATCCTGGCCGTTGGTGGTAACCGAATAGGATACGTCCTTGCTGTCCAGCGCATCCGAAAGCTGCTTGCGCGCTACCTGAGAATCGTCGACCAGCAGAATATTCAGCCCTTTAAGGGTTTCCCGCTGCAGGTCAGTTAACACCACCTCGGACGGATTCACCGACTCCGGATACACCCGTGCCAACAGCAACTCCACGTCCATCAGCTGAACAATTTCCTCATCCAACTGAAGCAGACCGGTAATGAATGCACGGTCGCCCAGGCTTTTAGGCGGTGGCATCACGTCTTTCCATTCGGTTTCGATGATCTTGCGAACGTTACGAACCAGAAACCCGATTTCCTGGCGCTGAACATCGGTCACGATGATAGACGCGGTCTTCCGGTCTTCCTCTGTCATCGGTCGATAACCGACGGCCGCCGCCATATCGATTACCGGCACCGTCGAACCCCGGAAATTCATCGTGCCGACCACCGCCGAATGACTTTGCGGCAGTCGGGAAAGCGGCGTGTAAGGCATGATCTCACGAATTTTCAGCGTACCCAGGCCAAACAGCCGCTGGTCGTTCAGGTAAAAAAGCAGTAGCTTCTGGGGGTGTTTTTGCGCCTTCGCCATTGGCTTGAATCCTGTTGTCGATGTCATTTTCAGTCTAGCAGTCTGCCCTTACTTCCTCTGCCACGGCAATCGTTTGAATCCGTCAGCCCGGCCAGTGCGTATTTTTTGTACAGCATCTTTCCAGAGGCCAGACCATGAAACTGCTCACGACTGCTCAGTCATCTCACAATTCGCCACGTTCATTACGCACATCGGGTGCCATCCCTTTTATGCTGGCTGCTCTGCTTTGCCTTGCGGTGGCGGCGCCATCCGCACAAAGTGATGAGACCGGCGATGCCATCCAGAACGTCATCCTGTCCCAGATCGAAGCCTTTGCCAACGACGACAAAGAGACCGCCTGGGGCTTTGCCTCTGACGGCATCAAACGGCAGACCGGATCCGTCGACACCTTTTACGACATGGTGCGGTTGTCTTACGTGCCCGTGTATCAGGCGTCCTCAATTGAATTCATGGAGCGCATTCCCCACGATGGCTTCCAGGTTCAGGTTGTCCGCCTGCTCGGGCCCGAGGGCAAACGCTGGCGCGCCGTCTATCGCATGGTGCAGAACGACGGCGAATGGCGCATCGGTGGCGTCGCCCTGAACGAAGCGCCAAAAACCATCTAGTAGCGACTCGCCAGAGTTCAGTCATCGATCTACACAAATGAATTCTGGCCATCACTAAATATGATTTATGCTTTACGTTTACGTAAACTAGACTTATATTTAGCGTCAGAATGACCGCTTCCATCGGAACCGTCCATGCCAGACAAAAAACAGTTCAATATCAGCGCACTGGCCAGAGATTTCGACGTCACCACCCGGAGCATCCGCTTCTATGAGGACGAAGGCCTGCTGCATCCAACCCGACAGGGCCAGACCCGGATCTTCAGCAACAAAGACCGCGCCCGCCTTAAACTGATCCTGCGGGGCAAGCGCATGGGTTTCTCCCTGGCGGAAACCCGGGAACTGTTCGAACTCTGGGACGAAACCCTGACCGGCAGCGAAAACCAGCTTCTGAAAACCCTGGAAGTCGTGGAGCGCCGCCGCGCCCAACTGGCCCAGCAGAAAAACGACATCGCCATGATGGAAACGGAACTGGACGCCCACGAAAACCGCTGCCGGGCGGCCCTGCAGGATATCGAAGAGCGCAAACAACAAAAGGCAACGACATGAAATCCCCCTACACAGAGCTCAACTTCGGACTCGGTGAAACCCTCGACAGCCTGCGGGAACAGATCAACCGCTTCGCCGCCGCCGAAATCGCCCCCCGCGCTGAAGAAATTGACCGCAGCAACGAATTCCCCATGGACCTGTGGCAGAAAATGGGTGACATGGGTCTGCTGGGCATCACTGTCAGCGAACAATACGGCGGCGCCGGCATGGGCTACCTGGCCCACGTGATCGCTATGGAAGAAATCAGCCGCGCCTCAGCATCTGTGGGCCTGAGCTACGGCGCCCATTCCAACCTGTGCGTCAACCAGATCTACCGCAACGGCACTGAAGACCAGAAACGCCGGTACCTGCCCAAACTGATCAGCGGCGTGCACGTGGGTGCCCTGGCTATGTCCGAACCCAACGCCGGTTCCGACGTTATCTCCATGAAACTCTCTGCCAGAGACGAGGGCGACCACTACCTGCTCAACGGCACCAAAATGTGGATCACCAACGGACCCGATGCCAGCACCTACGTGATCTACGCCAAAACCGACATACACGCCGGATCGAAGGGCGTCACGGCCTTCATTGTCGAACGCGGCACCCCGGGCTTCAGCCGCCACCAGAAGCTGGACAAACTCGGCATGCGCGGCTCCAACACCTGCGAACTGGTGTTCGAAGACTGCCAGGTGCCTAAAGACAACATCCTCGGCGGCGAAGGCATGGGCGCGAAAGTCCTGATGAGCGGCCTGGATTATGAGCGTCTGGTGCTTTCAGGCGGCCCACTGGGCATCATGCAAGCCGCCATGGACGTCACCGTGCCCTACATTCGCGAACGCAAACAGTTCGGCCAGGCCATCGGTGAGTTCGAACTGGTCCAGGGCAAAGTCGCCGACATGTACACCTGGATGAACACCGCCAAATCCTATGTCTACATGGTCGCCATGTCCGCCGACCGCGGCGAAACCACAAGAAAAGACGCCGCCGGGGCTATCCTCTACTCCGCCGAAATGGCCACCAAACTGGCGTTGGACGCCATCCAGTTGCTGGGCGGCAACGGTTACATCAACGACTACCCCACTGGCCGGTTACTGCGGGACGCCAAGCTGTATGAAATCGGCGCGGGCACCTCGGAAATCCGACGCATGCTGATTGGGCGGGAGTTGTATCTCAACAACTGATTCAACTTGGGTGGTTTTGCGGTCGGCCGGATGGGGCTTTCGGGAAACGCTACGAGCACCTCCATGTGCGCTTGGCGTAGGCCATCCTTGGCCTACGACATTCCCGAAAGCCCCATCCGGCCAACCGCGCGCACTTGGGCATGTGCATTCATCAAAAAGTTTAAACAGCGGCCAGCAACCAAACCCAGACGAGGGGCAGCGGGTAAAGCAATTCGAAAATTTCGTAGGCCATGGATGGCCGAAGATAAGCGCACACGGACGTGCTTGTAGCGGTTTTCGAATTGCTTTACCCGCTGGCCCGATGCACGGACTAAAAAAATGACCGTACTCCAAAACAAAATTAACCCTAAAGAAGACGAGTTCCAGGCCAAGAACAGGGCCATGGAAGAGGCTGTCGCAGATCTGAATGACAGAATTGCCATCATCCAGCAGGGCGGCGGCCCCAGCTATCAGGAGCGCCACATCGCCCGCGGAAAACTGCTCCCCAGAGAGCGCATCAACCGCCTCCTGGACGACGGCTCCGCCTTCCTGGAAATCGGCCAGCTCGCCGCCTACAACGTCTACGATGAAGACGTGCCCGCCGCAGGCACCATCGCCGGCATCGGCCGCGTCAGCGGCACCGAATGCATGATTATCGCCAACGACGCCACCGTCAAAGGCGGCAGCTACTACCCGCTGACGGTGAAAAAACACCTCCGCGCCCAGGAAATCGCCCTCAACAACCGCCTGCCCTGCATCTACCTGGTGGACTCCGGCGGCGCCAACCTGCCCCTACAGGACGATGTCTTCCCCGACAGAGAACACTTCGGTCGCATTTTCTACAACCAGGCCCACATGTCCGCCGACGATATTCCCCAGATTGCCGTGGTCATGGGCCTTTGTACCGCAGGGGGCGCCTACGTGCCCGCCATGGCCGACGAATCCATCATCGTCAGAGAACAGGGCACCATCTTCCTGGCCGGCCCGCCGCTGGTGAAAGCCGCCACCGGCGAAGTTGTCAGCGCTGAAGACCTGGGCGGGGCCGATGTCCACTGCAAGACTTCCGGCGTGGCGGACCATTACGCCGAAAACGACGCCCACGCGCTGGACATCGCCCGCCGCTGCGTCGGCAACCTCAACCGTAAAAAGCCCACCCCGGTGGAAGTGCGGGAACCCGAAGCGCCACTCTACGACCCCAGGGAAATCTACGGCATTGTCGGCACCGACCTGCGCAAGCCCTTCGACGTGCGGGACGTCATCGCCCGAACGGTGGACGGCTCCGAATTTGACGAATTCAAACGCTACTACGGCCAGACGCTGGTCACCGGCTTCGCCCACATCCACGGCTACCCGGTGGGCATCATCGCCAATAACGGCATACTGTTCAGCGAATCCGCCCTGAAAGGCGCGCATTTTGTGGAACTATGCTGCCAGCGCAACATTCCCCTGCTGTTTCTGCAGAACATCACCGGCTTTATGGTGGGCCAGAAATACGAAGCAGACGGCATTGCCAAGCACGGGGCGAAAATGGTCATGGCCGTAGCCTGCGCCAGGGTGCCCAAAATCACCGTACTGATCGGGGGCAGCTTTGGCGCCGGCAATTACGGCATGTGCGGCCGCGCCTACAGCCCGGACTTCCTGTGGATGTGGCCCAACGCACGCATCTCGGTGATGGGTGGCGAACAGGCCGCCAGCGTCATGGCCACGGTGAAACGGGAAGGCAAAGAGCGCAAAGGCGAAAACTGGAGCACGGACGAAGAGGCCGGGTTCAAACAACCGATCATCGACAAATACGAAGAGCAGGGCCACCCTTACTACGCCAGCGCCCGCCTGTGGGACGACGGCGTGATCGACCCGGCCCAGACCCGCGAGGTAGTTGCCCTGAGCCTGTCCGCCACCTTTAACCGACCCGCCCGGCCCACGCGCTTCGGCGTGTTCCGTATGTAACCGAGGAGAGCTTCATGACCGAACAGACCCCCGCCGTGGTGCTGAACCAGTGCACCCGAGGCGTCACCGAAGTGGTCCTCAACTACCCGGAAAAACGCAACGCCTTCGACGACCTGATCATCCGCAGACTGATCGACGCGCTGGAACAGGTCGCCAGAGACGATGACACACGCGTGGTGATCGTCCGCTCCGAGGGCAAACACTTTTCGGCCGGCGCCGACCTGGCCTGGATGCGTCGGATGGCGGGCAATACCCGGGAAGAAAACCTGGCCGACGCCCGTCAGCTGGCCAAACTCATGTCTACCCTGAACCACCTTCCCAAACCCGTGATCGGACTTGTTCAGGGCGCGGCCTTTGGCGGCGCGGTGGGGCTGGCCGCCTGCTGCGATATCGTCATCGCCACCGAAGATGCGAAATTCTGCCTGAGCGAGGTCAAACTCGGGCTGATTCCTGCCACTATCAGCCCCTATGTCGTTCGTGCCATTGGCGAGCGCCAGGCCAGGCGTTACTTCCTCACCGCCGAAGTATTCAGCGCCGAAAAAGCACAGGAACTGGGACTGGTCCACATCGTCTGCGACGACAAAGACAGCGCGTGGACCGTCTGCAACGAACTGATTGACCAGTTGACCAGCAACGGCCCGCAGGCCATCAGCGCGGCCAAGAAACTGATCTTCGACGTGAGCCAGCAACCGCTGACCCCGGAGCTGATCGACATGACGTCCCAGCGCATTGCCGACATCCGCGTCAGCGACGAGGGCCAGGAAGGGCTTGGCGCGTTTCTGGACAAGCGCCCGGCAGCATGGGTACCGGAGGATGACGCCTGATGTTCCGCAAGATACTGATCGCCAATCGCGGGGAAATCGCCTGCCGGGTGATCGATACGGCCCACCGCCTGGGCATCCAGTGTGTGGCCGTCTACTCCGAAGCCGATGCCGGCGCCCGACACGTGGCCATGGCCGGCGAAGCTTTCCACATCGGCCCGGCGACGAGTTCCGAAAGCTATCTGCGCGGGGATAAAATTATCGAAGCCGCCAGACTCAGCGGAGCCGAAGCCATTCACCCCGGCTACGGCTTTCTGTCAGAAAACACCGGCTTCGCCGAAGCCTGCGAAGCCAGCGGCATCGTGTTTATCGGCCCGCCGTCTTCGGCCATCGCTGCCATGGGCTCCAAGTCCGCCGCCAAGGCCATTATGGAGGAAGCCGGCGTGCCCCTTGTGCCCGGATACCACGGCAGTGATCAGTCGCCAGCGCTATTGAAAGCCGAAGCCGAACGATGCGGCTACCCGATTCTGCTAAAAGCCATTGCCGGTGGCGGCGGCAAGGGCATGCGCGTGGTTGAAGGGCCGGACGATTTCGACGACGCCCTGGCCGCCGCCCGTCGGGAAGCCAAAAACGCCTTTGGCAACACGGACATGCTGATCGAGCGCTACCTCACCCAGCCCCGCCATGTGGAAATCCAGGTGTTCTGCGACCAGCAGGGCAAGGGCGTCTATCTGGCCGAAAGGGACTGCTCCATCCAGCGCCGCCACCAGAAAGTGCTGGAAGAAGCCCCGGCCCCGGGCCTGACCGAAGACACCCGCAAAGCCATGGGCGAAGCCGCCGTTCGCGCTGCCCGGGCCATCAACTATGTGGGCGCAGGCACCGTGGAATTCCTCTATGACGCGGACGGCGCCTTCTTCTTTATGGAGATGAACACCCGCCTGCAGGTGGAACACCCGGTCACCGAAATGATCACCGGGCAGGATCTGGTGGAATGGCAGCTACGCATCGCCCTGGGCGAGCCGCTGCCACTGGAGCAGGCCGACGTTAAAATCCACGGCCATGCGCTGGAAGTGCGGGTGTATGCCGAGGACCCCGCCCAGGACTTCCTGCCCGCCACCGGCCACCTTCGCTACCTGAGAACCCCGGCAGAAAACCGGCATGTACGGGTGGATACCGGCGTTCGCGAAGGGGACGACATCAGCGTTCACTATGACCCGATGATCGCCAAGCTTATCGTATGGGACAACACCCGCGAGCAGGCCATTAACCGCATGGTTGCGGCCCTTGAGGGTTACCGCATCGCCGGAGTAAAAAACAACCTGAGCTTCCTGCATACCCTGGCGGATTCCGCGCCTTTTCGCAAAGCAGAACTGACCACGGCGTTTATCGACCAGCATACCGACCTGCTGTTGCCGCCACAGACCGACGACCTGAATCAGTCACTGGCCCTGGCCGCCGCGTACGTGATCACTCACCGGCAAGCGGTGCCGGACAAAGCCGACCCCTGGTCACCCTTTGCCACCCTCAGGCAATGGCGGCTGAACAGCCAACACACCGAATCCCTGTTGCTGAAAACCGGCGACCGCATTCACACCCTGCAAGCACAAACCGTTGGCGATGAGCTGGTGGTGCGCAACGGCAAGCGGGAAGACCGCATTCGCGCCGAGCTGGGCGACGACCGGCTGGAAGTCACCCTCAACGGTCACCGCCAGAGCCTGTACGGCCATCTGCACGGCCAGGAACTGACCCTGTTCCAGCAGGGCCAGACCTTCCGCTGCACCCTGTACAGAGAAACCTTTGGCCTGGAAGACGCGGCCCACGAAGGTAGCCTGGCAGCCCCCATGAACGGCGCGGTGATTTCCGTGCAGGCGAAAAAAGGCGATACCGTAACCGCAGGCCAGACCCTGGTGATCATGGAGGCGATGAAAATGGAGCACGCCATCAGGGCCCCGGCGGATGGCGTTGTCAGCGACGTGTTCTATACCGAAGGTGATCAGGTAGCCGAAGGCGCCGAACTGATCGCCATCGACGTGACTGCAAAAGCAACGAGAAGCGAGGCCGAAGCATGACCTTTCCTGCCCATGTCCGCCTGGTGGAAATGAGCCCCCGGGATGGCCTGCAGAACGAACCTGGTCCGGTCATCGCCACCGCCATCAAAACGAAACTGATTGACCGGCTGGCCGATTGTGGCCTGACCCACATCGAGGCCGCCAGTTTTGTGTCACCAAAATGGGTTCCGCAAATGGGTGATGCCACTGACGTCATGGCGAGCATCAACCGTCGCCCCGGCGTTCGCTACGGCGCGCTGACCCCTAACCTCAAAGGCTTTGAAAACGCGCTGGCCGCCGGCGTCAGCGAGGTCGCCGTGTTCGGTGCCGCGTCAGAAAGCTTCAGCCAGAAAAACATCAACTGCTCCATTGCCGAAAGCCTGGAACGTTTCCGGCCGGTAATGAACGCCGCCCATAAAAACCGGATTCCGGTTCGCGGCTACGTCTCCACCGTTCTGGGGTGCCCCTACGAGGGCGACATCGCTCCGCAACAGGTGGCAAAAGTGGCCAGAGCGCTGCACGACATGGGCTGCTACGAAATCTCCCTGGGCGACACCATTGGCGTCGGCACACCGCTGAAAGCCAGACGCATGCTCGAAGCCGTCGCCGCCCACGTCCCCATGGAAAAACTGGCCGCCCACTTCCACGACACCTACGGCCAGGCCCTGGCCAATCTTTACACCGTACTGGAAGAAGGCATTGCCGTGATCGACGCCTCAGTTGCAGGGCTCGGCGGCTGCCCCTATGCCAAAGGCGCGTCTGGCAACGTGGCGACGGAAGACGTGTTGTATCTGCTAGACGGGCTGGGGATTGAAACGGGGGTGGATCTGCAAAAGCTGGTTGCAACGGGTGAGTGGATCAGCCAACGGCTGGGGCGCAGTAACGGTTCCAAAGTCGGGCAAGCTACGGGTGGTGGCAACGAGTAAACCCCGCTGATCAACCGCCAATCTGACGAGCCATCGCTGCAACACAACGCTCAAACAACGCACCACTGAAAAATCTGTCCGATTGCTCCCCGCCACTGGCTACCAGTGCGCCTCCGGACTCTTCAAGACCACACTTGATCATCAGGTTGTCGCCCCGATCGAAATCTTCAATCACGTGGCCACGCTTATGCCCCGACACGGTGTGAGATTCGCAATAATGCCGTCATTGGTCATGTTCGGCATTACTGCAATCACAAAGACGTCAAACGAATACATGCACAACAGAGTGCCGTGGGCTAAGGTGTTGTTATATTGATAATTGAACTAACGCATAAGATTTGCGGATACGCAAAAAAGAGAAGTCGCGTTTTTGCAATAATGATGCTTTCAGTCTAATTGCTGTTAGGCACCACAGTGATTCCAGTGAGGCAATGTTTTGGACGGACAAAGAGTCTTAATCGGTGCTTAAGAAAGGAGCGCTGGAGATGGTTTTGCCCAGAGCATAAAAACCAGCCTTTGGTATGGCTATTTAGTTTAGTTTTCACTGTTATTGCGGGATCCGCCTCAATCTATGCTGTAGTGGCTCCATCGGGGGAAAACTCTGCCCAAAGTTCTTCTGTCAAAGATCCAGGCTCCGCGGGCGACGCAATTCCGCCTCTGAGTCTGAGCTCAGTGATACATAAAGAGCATCTCATTGCCTTTAGAGTTGCCACAGATGTAGCCCTAATTTCCGTCTTTGATTCGAAAGCACTAGAACACCGATTCCGCGACGAGGAAACTTGGTGGGTAGAGGATGATGCGCTACTTACAGAAATGAATAGGGGCAACGGAATTTTCCTGTCTACCGGTCACGATGGCTACTTTGAGGTTCTTGTTCATGGAAAAAATCCGAGGCTAACTACTGAGAAAGAGCTAAGTTTGACGCTGGTCTGCGACGGTGGCCCGATCTATATCGGAGGTTACCCTATTGATGGGCTGAAAAAGCTAGATGAGCCTTTCGGCGGAGACTATTTTTCGTGTGAAAAGGGCGCTTACAATGTCGGAGTCCGGGTTAGGAGAAATATTGTAGATCTCTCCTTTTCGCCTATCGAAACGTTCACGAGAAACTCGATCAATTCAGTTCCTCATTTTGACGAGTTCTAGCTATGCCTAACAAACCATTAAGGTTGTTCCGGGCCGCTGGCCCTCCACTGGACGCCCTTGTCAGGGCGACGTTTATGGCTGGCGTTAGCTGCCATTGCCGAGCCGAGAAAGTGATACTTTCGGTTTAAATCAGAGTTAACCAATGAAAGTTGAGCTTGTTTGCTCTGGATAATCCGGCTGCTGCAAGCCGCTTGGTGGAAGAGGTTTTCGATAAAACCGACCGCTTGGCAGATTTTCCACAATCCGTACGGATTGCTCCGGAACTACCCAATTCCGTATACCGTGAGGTAGTGGTGCCGCCATGTCGCATTTTTTACCGTGATGATGATAGTGGCGCCCTTGTCCTATATGTTAGACGAGAGGAGCGGCAACTTCACGCTTATATGCTTGAAAACAGCTAACCAGGTGCATTACTTGGAGGCATTCACGGAAGCAAACGCCGGCAAAATGATCCGCATCGTTGTCGGTGGTCGCGAGTGTTGAGGGCGACAATTCGGGCGCCAATTCCTTGCGGCAATTTACACAGGGCATTCAGCCCCAGGAAGTTCCTGCCGAATGCAGCGAACTTTAGCAGGCCAACTGCCTGCCGCACCATGCGGTGCATGAAATTGAGAAATGCCGAACCAGTTATTGAAGTTCTTTCCGGGCCATGCGGCCCTCCATCACTTTGGTAATGATAGTAAGTATATCCGGCAGTTGGGTTAACTTCTTTCGATTTACAGAAATGCCTTTCTAGGTATTATTCGTGCAAATTTGCACGCGCTGAGCAGGCAGCCTATACTTTGTGTTGAAGGGAAAACTTCCTCAACAGAGGTACGCCACCATGATGGGTTTGCGAGAACATAAACCGGCCGAGACGGCCCCACCCAGCAGGTCAGCCCCTACACTTGATGCAAATCACAGCACGGCGGGGCTGCGCTGGTTGTTTGAACGCCGTGAGCGCTGGGAATTGACCATGGACCAGCTTGGGGAGCTGCTGGGTGGCGTGCGCAGGCGCACACTGGCGGACTGGCGGAAGCGGGTGACTGGCGGCGAGAAGGTTGATGTGTCTCGCGACACCATGGAGCGAATCAGCCTGCTTCTGGGCATCCACAAAGCACTTGTATTGATTACACCATCCGGGCATGAAGCAATGGCCTTTGACTGGTTTCGCAAGCCGATTGATCTAATGGGGCTGCAGGGCCAGTCGATCCGTGACTACCTGCTGGAGCAGGGTTCGATGGATGCACTGTATTACGTGCGTCGTAATCTGGATGCCATGCGGGGCTGAAGTCGGTACTGGCCAGGGAGCGTTAATTGAACCGAGTCAAACCTGAATGGAAGCATCACCGGATCATTCACAGCAAATACCCCCCGATTGACTGTTTCGAAAGCGCGGACTCCCTGATTCTTGGTGAGCTGGAGTCCGCCACTAGTGACCGGCTGGCGCACTGGCCCCGTTATGTGGATGACAAGGATTTTCGGTATGGGCCCGGGTGGGGACCGGTTATGGCCTCTTTCTGCTACCCCGCGACCGGGCGCTTTAATACGGCCGCCCGCGGTGCCTATTACGCCGGAGATTCGGTGGAAACCGCGATCAGGGAATGGGTGTATCACATCGGTGGAATCTGGCGGGGGTTCGGCGTTGGTAACGATTATTCGGCGGTTGTCCGATGTTATACCGGCTACACTGCTGAACTATTAATTGACCTGAGGGGGCAGGCCCGGTACCTGCACGATTCGGACTACGCACCGGGGCAGCAGATCGCAGCGGACCTTCTGAGCGCCGGGGAATACGGAATCCTCTACCACTCGGTGCGCAACCCGAACGCTGAAGCCGTTGCCCTGCTGCGACCCCCCGCAACCACCCCGGTGGTCCAGGCTGGCCATTATGTACTGCAGTGGGATGGGGCGCGGTTTACCCGGTATGCCCGGATCGAGGAATACCAGCCCCTATGACGGGCAATGCCAGCGAGTCCATCCGGCGAGCAAGCCCTTGACGCCATCATGGCGTCACCAGATTGAACCGCCCTTCGGGTTTATCCAGCATTGCGAAAAAACCCATCAGGTCGAGCCGGCTGCCTGCAAAACCGATGTCATCGCTGAACAGCAACTCTTTTAACCCTGCCCTGCCAACCAGCAGGTCAACGAACAGAGCGCGGGTGACTTCAAGCGTGGCGTCCGCTGGGGTGTCTGCGCTGGTCAGGCAGTTGTGGAGCACGGAATTCTGCAGGGTCAGCAGCTGTCTGGCATCGTTGTTATCCGGCTCGGAAAAAAACCAGGTGGTTCAGCAGCTCCGCAAGCCAGCGGTAGCTGTTGCGGCCTTCGGCGGCGTCCATGTCGGCCGCCGCTTCAAATTCCTGCCGGGCGATTTCCCGGGGCGTGTGCCCATGATTCATCGGGCGCACGGCCTGGTCGTGAATGAACTTGTAGGTGTCGCGCTGTATGGCCAGAAATTCCTGAATCTTCTTTTGGCCCCATAGCGGCCAGTGATGGCTGCCAAAATACACCTCGGCCTCTGCGAAACGGGTCCGTGCTTCGTCAATAAAGCCGCTCCAGATCCGGGCGTCCCGGACTTTGGCGCCACGGAGGATGTAGAGGTTGTGCATATTGCGGCTGACCAGTTCCGTCGGCCTGTTGAACCCACAATTGCGGGTCCCGGGCAATGAGCCCGCGCCGCGCGTCCTGAAAGTCTTCGCGGTTATCAAAAGGCCTTTGCGCCAGCACCCGCTGATTGGCTTTGCCGGTGCTGGCCGATGGCGCACTGTGCCCGGCACTATTTGATTCTGGCGAGAAACCGGGGGCGGAATCACAGCCCGTTATTATCAGTGCAGTGGCGAGTACCGGGGCAAGAAACGTCTGCAGGGATAAGGGCATAAAATAAACCTGAGGGTCGGTTTTTGTTCCCGAAGATTAGCTCATTGTCGCGGACTGTTTACCGGAGCAATCCCATCAACCGTTATTGGCGTAAAGCTGTATCTGTCTATTTCTCTGGCCAACAGGACCCACGACATGGCGTCGCTTACCTCCGAAGTTCACTCCATCCTTCAGGCTACCCACCCCCGCGATACCGAGTTTCATCAGGCGGTTAACGAAATTGTCGAAGATATCGCCGGGTTTTACGAGGAAACGCCGGCTTACGTCCGCTGGAATGTGATCGAGCGATTGATCGAGCCGGACCGGATACTGCGTTTCCGGGTGTGCTGGGAGGATGATGACGGCCAGATTCATGTAAACCGTGGCTGGCGGGTGCAGCAGAACCATATGCTGGGGTCCTACAAGGGCGGCCTGAGGTTCGACCCCGGCGTCAGCGAGAGCGTGCTGAAGTTTCTGGCATTCGAGCAGTGTTTCAAAAATGCGCTGACCGGCCTGCCGATGGGTGGCGCGAAAGGCGGCTCCGACTTCAACCCCAAAGGACGCAGCGAGCGGGAAGTGATGCGTTTCTGCCAGGCCTTTATGCAGGAGCTGTATCGCCACATCGGCCCGGACATGGACGTGCCGGCCGGGGATATCAATGTCGGCCCCCGGGAAATCGGGTTTCTGTATGGCCACTACGTAAAGCTGACCAACCGCTGGGAAGGCGTGCTGACCGGCAAGTCTCCCAATTTTGGCGGCAGCTGCGGACGCATCGAAGCGACCGGCTACGGGGTCGTGTACTTCCTGGAGAGAATGCTGGATACCCATAACAGGACACTGCAGGACACTCCGTTGATCATCTCGGGCGCCGGAAACGTAGCGCTATACGCAGCAGAAAAGGCCATTGAGCAGGGCGCGAAAGTGCTCACCCTGTCCGACTCCGGCGGCACGCTTCTGTTCAGGGATGGTCTCACGGAAAGTGGCCTGAACGGCCTCAAAAAACTGAAACAGGAAGATGGACGGCCGTTGGCGGAATCGTCTTCCGGTGAGTTTCACAACGGCCAGAAACCCTGGCAGGTAACCGAAGCATCGGTGTTTTTACCCTGCGCCATTCAGAACGAAGTAGACGGCGAGGCCATGGACACGCTATTGAAAAAAGGCCTGATTGCACTCTGCGAAGGAGCGAACATGCCGCTGACCGCAGACGCCCAGGAGCGTCTGATCGCAAGCGACGCTCTGTACGGCCCCGGCAAAGCGGCCAACGCGGGGGGCGTCGCAGTGTCTGGTCTGGAACGCTCCCAGAACGCCATCATGCAGTCCTGGACGTCAGCGGAAGTGGATCATCAACTGAAATCTATCATGGCCGACATTCACGACCGCTGCATCGAGCACGTCAGCCGGGACAGCGCCGGCAACTACCCCTATAGCAAGGGCGCCAACCTTTACGGGTTCAGGCGGCTGGCCGACGCGATGGTGGCCTTCGGGATACATTAGTGTTGCGAATCCCTCGAGCCCGCTTTAACAACCTGGATATCCGAGCGCGTTTGCTGATATCCGCACTGGTGCCGGTACTGCCCACGGCATCGATTCATATTTGCTTGTAAACGACGTCGGAAAGCCGGCTGCGGTTGCCATCCGTATCGAGAGTGCGAATGGCAAAGTACCAGGTGCCCACTGTGAGTTCGTCTACCAGTAATTCGTCCACTGAGGCATCGCCAATCGCGAGGCTCTTGTCCAGGTTATCGGCGTTGAGCCCGTAAGCCACTTCAAAGCCTGCGATTTCACCCATGGCGAGGCTTTCACCATTCTCACGGGTCAGGGGGGCAGTCCAGCTTAGCAAAGCTGCGTTGGCCGGGATGTCTCCCGTCGGTGTAGGTTCGCTGGTTCCAGTGTCAGTGTTGGTGTTGGTGTCGGTGTCGGCCACGGGATCAACTGGTTCTTCTGGACTCGTGTCGACTGGTTCGTCAGGGTTCGTCGGGTCGTTCGTGGTGCCGTCGGTATCGGTGCCGTCGGTATCGGTGACTTCAGCATCGCTTTCTCCATAAACGTCCGCGATGGTTTTGAATCGCTGAACATTGCGATACTCAACCACCACCAGTTTCTGGCTGATAACACTGGATTCCACGGTCAGTTGGAGTTCGGATGCCTGCAGGGCAGCGGCAGAAACCAGATCTGCCAGCGCGACGTTCATTCCGTCCCCCAGAAGACTGATCTGGCCGGTCTCGCTGACCTGGCTGGTTATGTTGGTCAGCACATCGGAAATACCGCTCCATTGTGCATTGTTGTTCACCAGAGCCAGGAAGGCGGCGTTGGCAATGGCCACATGCAAGGCGTCTGCAGTCAAATCATTCAGATCATCGAGCCGAGTCAGATCAGGCGGGGAGAGGCGCAGTGCACCGGCTGTCAGGCCAAACCAGCCTTCTACAGTTGCGTAAGCCTCTGACAAAGCCTCAGGCGCAAGCCCGCTGGCACTGCGCTCCGCCAGAGTGACAGCCAGATGCGTCAGAGGGGTGAGGTTTGCACTGCCCAGGCTCAGGTCACCGGCTCCCCTCAGGCTGAAATTGCTATCCAGGGCCATGGGCTGGCCAAACGCAACTGACGCTGCATCTACCTGCTCACACTGGGGTACCACATCGCAGAGCATGCGGGTGCCACCGTCTGCCTGGAGATCCACAAGCGCCCAACCCTGCGCTTTGCCACGCAGTTTAAATTCATAGCTGCCGTCTTCAGCGGTCAGTACCAGTTTGGTCGCCGACCGTTGTGGCTCATAGTAGCCATCCTTATCAGCTATCAAACGGTTCGCAGTGACCAGACCTTTGCGGATGACGCCCTTCATCGCGGAACCTGCAATCTTGACCGTCGGTTCGGTTGAGCCCTGGAGTTGCGCTGATGCACTGCTCTCGTCCGATGCTGTCTCCATACCGCAGCCCGAGAGCAGAACCAGCATAGATAAGATCAGCAGTCCGTGCTTCGATGTTTTTTTGCCGCAATATGACATAGTTTCGCACCAATTTATTGACGAATTCGGGCGAATCATACCGTGTCAATATTGGGTCAGATGTAGAACGGCTCAGGGTTTTTGAGGCAAAATTTGTCAGAACTTTGACGCTTACGAAGGGAAACGCAACGCTAAGGAAGATTACACCGCGAAAGAGTATCAAATGGGGATTCAACACTCTGTTTTAAAATTCTTTTATTGCAGCTCTCTCAGCCGGCCACAGATCGGGGTCCCGCAGGGCCTGCTCCGGCCGCTTACAAATTTAAACAGTGCAGACCTGGCAAAAACCATTGCTGATGCCAGGGGCGTAGCACTGCGGCCGGACATTCAGACACGCGGGAGCTGATCACAGCACCAGCGACGTAGCCAGAAACAGCATCAGGCCCATGCCGATAATATCGGTGAATGTGGTCAGAAAAATGCTGCTGGCCGTCGCCGGGTCGGCACCAAAGCGTTTGAGCACCAGGGGCACGGCCACCCCGAATATGCCGCTGCCGATGCAGGCACCGATCATCGCGATGAAAATAACGACGCCCAGCATGCCGGGGCTGGCGGCATCCGTGCTCATGGCGTAGGCGAACATGGCGATACCGGCAATCACGCCCACGGCCGCGCCATTAAGTGCTCCGAGCAGAATTTCCTTGCGCAACAACTGTCTGACCGGATAATCATTGATCTGTCCGAGGGTGATACCGCGCAGCGTAATCGCCAGCGCCTGACAGCCGGTGTTGCCGCTCTGCCCCGCGAGCACAGGCAGAAATGCTGCGAGAGCGACAATCTGGGTAATGGTGCTCTCAAACATGCCGACTACAAAAGCTGCGGCAAAGGCCGTGATCAGATTCACCTGCAGCCAGGGGTGGCGCATGCGAAACGCCGCCAGTACCGGCGTGTTGATCTGCTCCTCCTTTGCCACACCGTACTGGGAACCGGCCTGGGCGCTCAGCTCCGAGGCAATACGCTCGTACAGCTTCCAGCCACGCACCTCACCTACCACGTTTTTTTGCTCGTCCACTACCGGATACATGCGGTAGTGGTGGTAAAGCACCTCACTGACGGCGTCCTTGACCGACGTATCCGCTTCAAAGGCGAAAGGCTCCCGCACCATGATGTCTGACAGCGTGTCGGAGGGCTTGGCCAGAATCAGATCGCGCATGCCAACCACGCCAACCAGACGGGAATTTTCCGTCACAAAGATGTAACTGATTTCAGTCACGTCCGCACTTTTAACCATGAAGGTCAGAGCTTCGGCAACGGTGTAGTCTTGCGGCAAGGTCGCGGTCACCGGCGTCATCAGCTCACCGATGGTTGATTCCATACCGGACAGCACCGCGCGGGTGGCCGCCTCATCCGGTGCCGCCACTTCTCCCAGATGAGAGGCAATCGTCACGGCCTGCTCCGCAGGGATCCTGGACAGGATGAACTGAATATCATCAGCCGACAGCTTGACCAGCTCCTGGGCAGCATCCAATGGGGTGAGATCGCGGATCTGCTCGATCCTTTCTGTCAGTTCCATACTCTGCGACATGGTGTTCTCCGGTATCGGTCGTTGTCTGACTATAACAAGCAGGCGACAAAGTCAGCAGTGAAATCTGGCTTGTTACAGTTTTGCTTTGCACTGACAATAGCGCATGTCACTCATACGTCACGAGACTGAAAAATGCTCGAAAGCCTGACCATGATGCCCGAAAATTTTACGTTTCCGGATTCAATCTGGCGGCTGTTGATCAGCACCGGTTTACTGATGGTGGCGATCATAATTCTGCGGACGTTGACAGCTCGCTTCATTCGCAAGAACGTGGTTTCCTCGGAGTTGCGGGGCCGTTTACTGGTCAACTTCCGCAACGGCTTTCTGTTGTTGGGTGTCCTTGGGCTGGCGTTAATCTGGGGCGATCAGATCCGCTCTCTTGCGCTGTCGATTGTCGCCATTGCCGTTGCCTTTGTGGTGGCCACCAAGGAGCTGATCCTCTGTATCTCCGGCGCAATACTCAAAGGCAGCGCTGGCTCTTTCAATCTGGGCGACCGTATTCAGATAAAGGATTTCCGGGGCGATGTGATTGACCAGACCCTACTGGCCACCACCGTTCTCGAAGTTGGCCCGGGCAAAACCGGCCACCAGCGAACCGGTCGGGTGATCGTGATCCCCAACTCACTGTTCGTTTCCGAGCCGGTAACCAACGAAAGTTTTACCGACCACTGGGATTTCCACGTGTTCACCGTGCCTTTCAAACGGGAGGACGACTGGCATTCCGCCCAGACGGCGCTGCTGGCGGCGGCCACTCGCCACTGCGGACCCTACCTGGACACCGTGCGTCAATATATGGACAAGGTCGGCGTGTCGCGGGGCCTGGAAGTGCCGTCTGTTGACCCGCGGGTAACCATTCAGGCGCCGGTGGCCAGCGAGATACATCTGACGGTCAGGCTGCCGGCCAAATCCGGCCAGCGCAGTTATATCGAGCAGGCGATCCTGTCAGAAGTATTCGCCGAAACGGATTATTCCGTAAAAAAAGCCTGACTCCGTTGCTAATGTCGGCCTCACGCGGCCTGATGTCGGGCGGTCTGATTCACACTTTCTTCAATGGTGTCGAATATCCCGGTATCGATCTTGCCAATGGGCAGGTCATAGGTGATGGTGGCGCCGAAGGCCTCCGGGTCGTGGGGGTCACGGCGCACCTTATCGAACACCATTAACCGGGTGCCCAGGTAGAAGCCTTCTTTCAGGTCGTGGGTGACCATGAAAATGGTCACTCCGGTTTCCTTCCAGAGTCTGAGCAGCAAATCGTGCATATCCGTGCGGATGCCCGGGTCAAGGGCGCCGAAGGGCTCGTCCAGCAACAGCACCCGGGGCTTCATGATAAAGGACTGGGCAATGGCAAGCCGCTGCTGCATGCCGCCGGATAACTGGTGGGGCCACTTTTCCGCCGCGTCGCCAAGCCCCACGGATTCCAGCATGGCGTCGACCCGGGCCAGCGCCTCCCGCCGGGCCTTGCCAAAGAGCTTGCCCAGAAACGGTTTCTGTTCCAGTTCCAGTCCCATCAGCACGTTATGGCGAACACTGAGATGGGGAAACACGGAATAACGTTGGAACACGATGCCGCGATTACGGTCCGGTTCAGCGGGGAAGGGCTCGTCCTGCAGGGTAAGCCTTCCCCGGCTGGGCTGTTCCTGGCCCAGCAGCATTTTGAGGAAGGTGGATTTGCCGCAGCCGGACGCACCCACCAGGGTGCAGAATTCTCCCTGCCCCACGTCCAGATTCAGGTTCTCCAGAACCACGGTCTTGCCGTATTCCTTCCACAGGTTCTTCACGGTAATAAAGCTCATCAGTGGCCTCCGGCGTTGTACCAGGGAAACAGCCTGCGATTGGTGTAGCGCAGGCACTGGTCGATGATGATGGCCAGCAGCGTGATCCAGATAACATAAGGCAGGATCACGTCCATGGCCAGGTAGCGGCGCACCAGAAAAATCCGGTAGCCCAGGCCCTCGGTGGAGGCAATGGCCTCGGCCGCAATCAGGAACAGCCAGGCCGGGCCCAGGCTCAAACGAATCGCGTCAATCAGCCTCGGGAAGATCTGCGGCAGGACCATACGGGTGACCATCTGCCAGCTGTTGGCGCCCAGAGTCTGTATCTTGATGAACTGCTCCTGGGGCAGTTCCCGGACTCGCTGGGCAACGTCCCGCATCATGATGGGCGCGGTACCTATGACAATCAGCATGATCTTCGACAGCTCACCCAGGCCGAAAACAATGAACAGTATGGGTAGAATGGCCAGCGGGGGCACCATGGAGGCGGCCGACACCAGAGGCGCAAGGTTGGCCCTTAGCAGAGGCAGGGTGCCGTTGAGAATGCCGATAACCAGTGCCATCAGGGCCGCGATACCAATGCCGATGCCCAGGCGCTCCAGACTGGCCAGGGTGTCCACGAGCATCAGATAGTCGCCGCTGCGCCGGTCCTCCTGAAAAGCCATGCGCTCGACGCCCGCAATCATCTGTTCCAGGCTCGGGAGCAGCTTGTCATTCGGGTTCTCGGCCAGCCGTTCCTGAGATGCCATTCCGTAAATCAGAATCAGCAGGGCGAACGGAATGATACCGAGCCCGAAAGCCAGGATCCGCCCCGGATGACGGTTAATCAGGCGCATGCAGTGGGCCTCCGCGTGGGTCGGTCATACGGATTGCCGGGCGGGGGATGGCAGGATGTATGGGTGTCACTGGCAGGTCTCCTCTGTTGGAACAACACGGCAATGGAATCTCAGTGGATTCAATCTCCCGGGCTTTTGTCCCGCCGTGTAACCTCACAGAGGTCGGCAACTCTCGGACCAGTCGTTCAACTTTCCAGTGAACCGGAACCCTAGTCGCCCATTTTTCGCAATGATCGTCGCGTTGTTACTGCGTTCGGTTTGCTATTTGTATAAGCACTTTGCAGGGTATGTGCCATGTTGATAAAGCCCTGTATTTCATCAAATAATGGCCCGGCCGTTCGGGCCGTAGTGCATTCCGGCACCGTCTTATGCACCGCTTTAGTGCGACATGGCTCGTCACAGGGCAGAGCTCAGACCTTCAGCAGGCGCGCCATGGCTCCGAAAATCTGCGCCATGGCCTCCCGATTGCGGCCGGGGCCGCCCGCGATGTGGCCCCAGTCCGACTCCAGAACGTGCAGCCGGGCCCCGGGCATTCTTTCGGCATCGCTGGCAGCGTCCTCTAACGTGAAATACAGGTCCGTGCGCCCCGGCATCAATGCTGCCGGCAGGGCGATGGCCGCCAGGGCGGCGTCATAGTCCCCGTTAAATACCGGGTTGGCACTGATGTCTCCCTGTTGCCAGGTATCCAGCACGGTCAGCAGGTTGTTCGCATCCTGTTTCAGGTGATCCTGCTCCCAGGACCGCAGCAGGTCGTGAATCGAACCAAAACCAAGGTCCCGGAAGCCCTGACGGCGGAAAAACGCCTGGGAGTAGGCCCAGCCGGCATACACCTGAGCAAAGGCCCTCAGGCCCCGGATTGGCGGCGACCGGTAATGACCACTGGCAAAAGCCGCGTCACAGGTCAGGGCAGCCCTGAGCCCTTCCAGAAACAGCCAGTTATGGCTGCTGCACCGGGCGGTACAGCAGCTCGCCAGTACAGCACTGACACGGTCCGGAAACAGACTGGCCCAT